>JAEEGH010007787.1_pt1 | contig 25591 bp, 17 predicted proteins | sample 9134181 | NCBI WGS metagenome assembly JAEEGH01 (sample SAMN16246544, study PRJNA631951) | gut metagenome | biome: gut microbiome; feature: rumen; material: DP-attached | host: Bos | place: Iran: Karaj | collected 2018-10
GATCCATCGTCTCTCTCGGGATGCGTACCTGATCGAGCTTAACGACACGCCCCGGAACTCCGACTACCGTACAGTTCGCGGGCACTTCCTGAAGTACGACCGAACCCGCGCCGATCAGCGAATTCTCGCCGACCGTGAACGAACCGAGCACCTTTGCGCCCGAACCGATCATGACATTGTCCCTGATGGTCGGATGACGCTTGCCGGTCTCCTTTCCGGTACCGCCCAAAGTAACGCCCTGGTAGAGCGTCACGTTGTCGCCGATTATGGTTGTCTCTCCTATTACCACGCCGGTGCCATGATCGATGAAAAGTCCCTTTCCGATCGTGGCGCCGGGATGGATCTCTATGCCTGTCCTGCGCGCGGTACGCTGTGACAGCCAGCGCGCGAGGAAATAATGCTTTTTAAGATACAGTTTGTGCTCGAACCTGTGCCTGATTATGGCGCGGAAGCCCGGGTACAGGAACACTTCCCACGCCGTTTTTGCCGCGGGGTCGCGCTCCATCACGACCTGCATCTCCTCTTTTATGAAAGCTATTAAGCCCATTTTAACTGTTCCTTACTTTTCCTTTTCATGAATGATACTATTCACAGCTGTCCAAGAACACTCATAAACCTTCCGGCAAATGCCGGAAGACGCCGCTTGCGGTTTGTACCTTCACAGGTTATCTGTGAATAGTATCTTATTCAAATATACGCCATCCGCAGATGAATCTCGAGGACCACCATGAGCTGAGCTTGCGGTGACAGATCTTGCCCTGTGACGAAGATGCGTCGATAACCGTTCCGTTCTCGCCGATGATGCCCACGTGACCGGTAACTACGATGATGTCTCCGGCCTTTAAGCTGCTGTAGCTCGTGATCTTCTTATATTTGCCGACCGTGCGCCAGCCCTTTGATGTGATGTAGCTCTGCTTTACTCCTACCTGGTTCAGACACCAGTATACGAAACCGGAACAGTCGAACTGGTTGGGTCCCTTCGCGCCCCAGACGTACTTACATCCGAGCTTTGAAAGAGCTACTTTCAGGAGCTCCGAAACAGAGCCCGAACCCGCATAGCCCGTGTCGACCTTTCCGCCGCCACCGCCGCCACCGCCCGTGGTGGTGTCATTGGCCTTTACGACGTAGTCTCCGGTCAGCTTCGCCATGGTCTTCGCGCCGACATTGCCGTCCGCGGTAAGACCGTTCTTCTTCTGGAATGATCTGACTGCCTTGTCCGTAACCTCACCGAAATATCCGGTGTCGCTGCCCGAACTCATGTAGCCGTATTTAATGAGGAGCTGCTGCACACGCTTTACAGTGTCGCCCTCGTCGCCGATCAGCAGGCCGTTCGCAACCGCGCTGCCGCTGTCGAGCACTTCACGTGTCGTGGGTCCGAGGTAACCGTCCACAACCAGGTTGTTTCGCGACTGGAAGAGTTTTACCGCCGCCAGAGTATCGCTTCCGTAATTACCGTCGGGAGCGGTGGTCAGGTAGCCGAGCTCCTTCAGCCGCTTCTGACACTCGAGGACCACATCGCTCTTGTCGCCGAAGCTTAAGAGATTCGCAACGACCTCGTCGCTGTACATAAGCTCTATGGTCATCTCGCCGACCTTACCGTCAGCGGAAAGACCGTTTGCCGACTGCAGGGCCTTTACGGCCTTGTCGGTCGAATCGTCAAATCTGCCGTTTATCGATTTCTTGGAATCGAGATAGCCCAGCTCGTACAGACGCTGCTGGATACGCTTGATATCCGAGCCCTCCATACCGAGCTTCGCGGTGTAATGCTTTGCCTCGCCCGAAAGGAGTATCCCTAAGCTTTCCTCGCCGAGGACTCCGTCTTCCTTAAGATCGTTCTGTCTCTGGAACAGCTTTACCGCCTGCGTCGTGATGCTTCCGTAGTACTGCGTGGGCTCTGCGGACTCCATGAAGCCCAGATCCATCAGCAGCTGCTGGATGTATGCGACCGTAGGATCGGAAACGCCGTTGTAATACAGCTTCAGGAACTCGATCGTCGAAAGATCGATCGTCGAAAGATCGAAGGTATCCGTATCGGGATCGATATAGTCATCCGAGAAGATCTCGGGATTTGCCGCAGCATAAGCCGAAACCGTCGCGTAATGCTCGCTGAAATAGAAATTCACCAGCTGTGTCTCAAGGTCTGTCTCGTAGTCCGAGGAAAGAAGCGCGTTCGCCACGGTAAATGCGGCGTCCGGATTCTCGCAGGCCGCATCGTCGGCAGCACCGTCGGCTTCATCGGCCGCAACCTGCTGCGCAGGAGTATCCGTAACCGCGGTATCGGGCTCGGGTTCGGACTCGGATGCTGCCACTGTCTTTGTCTGATCGCCGGATCCGGCAAAGCCCAGTCTCTCTTCAGGGAGACCGTCCCTGACGCTGCTCTTAAGGTCAGCGTCCGAACATCCCGCGAGAGTTGTGAGTACAAGACACAATATGATGAATAATGAGATCGCCTTTTTTTGTTTCATACGCAAAATCCTTTATAATTCAACAGGACCGTCGCCTATATCCACTACATAGAAGTCGGCGTTGTAACCGATCTTTTCGGCGTAGATCCTTCCTACATTCTCAATAAAGTCGTCAACCTTCTCTGCCCTTACCATGCTGACCGTACAGCCTCCGAAGCCTGCTCCGGTCATGCGCGCCCCGATGACTCCGGGCTGCTGCCATGCCGCCTCAACGAGCGTGTCAAGCTCCCTGCCCGTAACCTCGTAGTCGTCGCGCAGCGAGACATGCGATGCGTTCATCAGCTCGCCGAATCTCGCGATATCGTTCTTCCCGAGTGCCTCAACCGCCTCGATGGTCCTTCTGTTCTCGTATACGGCGTGCTTTGCCCTCTTACACTCTACAGGGCTCGTGATCGCGCTCTTGCACTTCTCGAAAGCTTCCTCATCGAGGGCTCCGAGCGACGCTGCGTTGCAGACGGTCTGTATCTGCGAGAGCGCATGCTCGCATTCCGCACGGCGCTCGTTGTACTTTGAATCGCCGAGGCCTCTCTTTTTATTTGTATTGCCGATGACAAGCCTGATGCCGTCAAGCTTCACCGGAACGTATTCGTATTTAAGCGTTGCGGTGTCCAGGAAGATCGCGCTGTCCTTTTTGCCCATCGCGATCGCGAACTGGTCCATTATTCCGCAGTTAACTCCGACATATTTGTTCTCGGCGTACTGTCCGTAGATAGCCGAATCGAACATGCTGACATCAAAACCGAAGAGCTCGATGAGCACCTTCGCGACAAGCACTTCAAGGGATGCCGACGAAGAAAGTCCGGAACCGTTCGGTATCGTGCCCTTACAGTAAAAATCGAAACCGGTATCCGCCGCAAAGCCGTGCTCCTTAAACGCCCAGATCACGCCCTTCGCGTATCTCGTCCACTCCTCTTCGGGGCGGTTTACGAGATCGTCGATCGTGCTCTCTATAACTCCGAGGTCCTCAAAGTTCTCCGAGTAGAATCTCAGCTTTCTGTCAGTACGCTTACGCACCGCCGCGTAGGTTCCGATGGTCAGCGCACAGGGAAATACGTGTCCTCCGTTATAATCCGTATGCTCGCCGATGAGATTTACTCTTCCGGGAGCAAAGAATACCCTGATATCCCCTTCTCCTCCGAATACTTTTTTAAAGCCTTCGATCATTTTTTCCTTCATTGTTTCTCCTTTTGCGGGCCACAAAGGTCCGCACGTATCTGTCTTCCTTAAAAATTTTCTATCCGCGCATCGGGCAGGTTCTTCCGCATCCGGCGCAGCCCGCTGCGGAAGCGGCCGCCTCCATGGTCATGTCAGCGACATTTTCGAGCAGACATACCGCCTGGGCCGCGATCCCGAGGCCTTCACCCGTGAATCCGAGTCCCTCTTCTGTTGTAGCCTTGATATTCACACGGTCGGTCTCTATCCCGAGAGTGTCCGCGATATTCTGCCTCATCTGCGGGATATAGGACGCCAGCTTCGGCCTCTGCGCGATGACGGTGGCGTCGATATTCCCCACGATATAGAGCTTTGATCCTATGAGCTCATTTACTTCTTTTAAGAGGAGTATACTCGATATGTCCTTGTATTTCGGATCGCTGTCCGGAAAATGCCGGCCGATGTCTCCGAGCGCCGCGGCTCCGAGCATCGCGTCCATTATCGCGTGAACCAGCACGTCGGCATCCGAGTGTCCGAGCAGCCCCTTCTCATAAGGGACCTTCACTCCCCCGAGTATCAGCTCGCGCCCTTCGGCCAGCCTGTGTACGTCATAACCCGTTCCAACTCTCATATCAGTGTTCCTTTTCTGATTACATTCCTGTACGGGACATTATTCGCCCGTGATGATGTTCAGGTGTGCGAGCGAAAGTGCAAGGTTCTCCTGCCTTACGGTAACGCCCTCGGGCACCTTCAGCTTGCAGGGCGCAAAATTCAGGATACCCTTTATGCCAGCCTTCACTATCATGTCGCAGATCTCCTGCGCCGCAGATGCGGGCACGGTAAGGATTGCGAGCTTGATCCCGTTCTTTTTGCAGAACTTCTCACAGTCCTTGAGCGGAAATACGCTCAGTCCGCCGGGGCCCTCGCCCCACTTTTTGCTGTCGTTGTCAAAGGCAGCCTTTATCTCGATCCCGTACTCCTTAAAGCCCTTGTATCCCAGGAGGGCCAGTCCGAGCTTTCCGGCTCCGACGATGACAGCACCGCTGCAGGTGCGCACTCCCAGCACATCCTCAAGGTCCTTTATAAGAGCAGATGTTTCATAACCGATCTTCGGTCTTCCGCTTCCGCATACAGCGGCAAGATCCTTACGCACCTGGACCTCACCCAGCCCGAGTGCATTCGCGATCCTGGTCGCAGAGATCGTCTCTGTTTCAATACTTCTTACATACTGCAAATAATCCGGCAGTCTTCCGAGCGTCGCCCGGGCCACACGTTCCTGCATCGTCCCAACTCCCTTTCACTTCGTTTCAGTGCGGACATTGTCCGCCTAATATATAATATAGATTTTCTGTCATTTTGTAAATCTATTTATGCTTTTTTCATAAAAAAGTGAAGAAAAATTTTTATGAAACCGAAATATTCTTCTTGACAAAGGATAACAGTCGCAATATAATATCTGATGTTGCGCGGGATCTTAGCTCAGCTGGGAGAGCATCTGCCTTACAAGCAGAGGGTCATAGGTTCGAGCCCTATAGGTCCCACTAACCGGCACAGCCGGTACAATTCAATATGGCGAAGTAGCTCAGTTGGCCAGAGCATGCGGTTCATACCCGCAGTGTCGAGGGTTCAAATCCCCCCTTCGCTATTTAAAAAAGCCGTTGCAGGAACGGCTTTTTCTTTTTCTGTTTTATCATGTCTGCGGCATGCCGCCGGTCGTCAGGCTTCCCTCACGTTCGTCATCGCAAAGTAGAGCACATCCCCCACACGGTGCCCGTCCTCGGCCAGGTACAGTTTCTTCCCGCCGACATGGATGATCAGGCGGTTATGGTAAATGGTGTTGCAGTGCGGCGTAACGTCCGCGAAATGCGCGGAAAAATCATATCCGAGCAATGTCGAAAGAAGCTTTATGTCCACCGGGTTCGGAATGTCCGTCGGAAGATTCCCGAATACCGCAAAATCGTCGTAGGCGTAGAGTTCCTGCTTCTTTATGTCGAGTTCATAGAGTTCTTTTGCAGGATTATCTGCCGCAAAGGACGCCAGCTTCACCCTCTCAAGCCTCTTCTGCTTTCTGTGCTTCGAAGATATCGCCGCCGCAAGTATACCGAAGATCAGCGTTCCCGCGACTCCCGCGCAGGAAACGACAGTCAGCAGTGAATTCGTATCGTAGGCTTTTGAGAGAAGCCCCGCGTATCCCGCTCCGGTCCCGGCCGTGATCACGCCTTCCGGCCCGCTCTCCGTATCGTAGCCGAGCTTAAGGTATTTTTCCGCGAGCCCGTCGCATATTTCATTTATCAGTGTGTTTATCTCACCGCCGTCGGCCCGCATGAATACGCATTCCCCGTACGGTATCGCGATCACGGGGCAGGGCGCGTAATCGAAATGTCCGCCCACATACGCATCGTGGTCTATGCTGCTCCGCTTTACGAGCGCACCGTAGATGCCGTCCGTCTTAAGGGCCTTATACATCTCTGACCTGCTGTTGAAATCGAGCGTATGCCCGTCGAGCGCCGTACCCGCGATAAGGTCGAGGTACGCCTGCTCAATGCCCCAGTAGCACGAATCCACGCTGTCCGCGGGCACCTCCGGGCTGTCCTTTCTGATCACTGCGGTCAGTTCGTTGCGGTAAATGACGGGGGAGGCCGTGATCGTGCCGTCTTCGGCGACCAGCTCCGCGGGCATGCCCGGTATCATGTCAAGTTCGCCGCTTCGCAGCAGGTCGAGCGCGTCCGCCGCCGTAAGGGCTGCTCCGTCGTGCTCCGTCACGCATTCGGCTTTTACGCCCGCATCCTCAAGCCTCTGCAGGAATTCCGCCCAGGCTCCCTTTTGTGCGCCGCCTTCCCTGTAATACAGCGGATACTCGTTCTCACCGGCGATCCAGTATTTAATTGTAACCGTAGTCTCCGCCATATGCTCCTCCGTGCTTCTGTCCTATAAGTTAATTTTAAAAATCCTGTGCCCCAAATGCAAGAATTTATATTTTGTTCGATTGACAAACATCTGTTTGCATGCTATAGTGTAATTCCACAAAGCAAACAAATGTACGTTTTTGATCTTTATGTCTGCTTTCGGAGGCGAATAATGGGTGCTTTTATTTCTTATACTTCCTTCGATCATACGACCACCTGCATCATACCGGTCATCGCGTCCTTCGATTCTTCGGGGCATGTCAGTCCGCTGTATGTGCGCATAAAAAGGGTATCGTACCGCATCATCGAGTATTTTGTCAGTTCGAAGTACAGCGGGGTCACCGAGTTCCGCTGTAAGATAGCGGACGGCGCGTTCGAGCGCCCGCTGCAGCTCACATATTACAGTACGGAGGGTATGTGGACCGTCCCGCGTTCCGCCCTCGGAGGTTCCCAATCATCATGAAGCAGCGCTATTATCTCTGTATCGACCTTAAATCCTTCTATGCTTCGGTAGAGTGTGTGGAGAGAGGCCTCGATCCCATGACGACGAAGCTCGTCGTCGCGGATCCGGACCGCTCGGTCAATACCATATGCCTTGCCGTATCCCCTGCCTTAAAGCGCCTCGGAGTACGCAACCGCTGCCGCGTGGGCGACATCCCGAAGGAACTCCACTACATCATCGCGAAGCCGCGCATGCAGCGCTATATCGACTATTCCGCAAAAATCTACGGCATATACCTGAGCTTTTTCTCGAAGGAGGACATCCACGTCTACTCCGTGGACGAGGCCTTCATGGATGTTACGGATTATCTTGCGCTCTACTCCATGACGCCGCGCGAGCTGGGCCGGAAGATCATGGATACCGTGCTCGAGCAGACCGGCATACGCGCCACCTGCGGCATAGGCACGAATCTGTATCTCACGAAGATCGCGCTCGACATCACCGCGAAGCACAGCCCCGATTTCATCGGAGAGCTTGACGAGGAATCCTACCGCGCCACGCTCTGGGACCATAAGCCCCTCACCGACTTCTGGCGCGTAGGCCACGGTACGGCAGCCCGCCTTGCGCAGTACGCGATCTACACCATGCGTGACATTGCGGCCACGGACGAGGAATTCCTCTACCGCCTCTTCGGCATAGACGCTGAACTGCTGATCGACCACGCATGGGGCAGGGAGCCCGTCACGATAGCGGATATCAGGAATTATCACCCTCGCTCGAAGTGTCTCTCGAACGGCCAGGTGCTCATGAGCGACTACCCCTTTGACAAGGGCCGTCTTATAGTGAAAGAGATGATGGACGTGCTCTGTCTCGAGATGCTCGCGAAGGACGTCGTCACTCCGACAGTCTCGCTCTACATAGGCTATTCCGGTTCCGATTATCTTCCCCGTAAGACCGCAGGCACCATGCCTCCGGTCCCGGCAGCGTTCCTCTCCGGAGCACCGCACGCTGCGGGCAGGGTCTCGCTCGAGACTCCTTCGAACGCATCCGCGCAGTGGCTTCCGGCCATATCCTCGCTCTATGACAGGATAGTCGATCCGGAGCGCACCATACGACGCGTGAACATCACATGCTGCGACATCGCGCATGAGGAATTCAGGCAGATGGGCCTTTTCGATACGCCCGCGGATACCGAGAAGAATCGCCGCATGCAGTCCGCCATATTGGAGATACAGACGCGTTTCGGGAAGGATCTCATGATCCGCGGCATGGATCTCGAGGACGGCGCCATGACACTTGAGAGGAATCATCAGATAGGAGGCCACAGAAGCGGCCTGTGACACACAACAGGAGGTTTGATCATATCATGGCAAGCAGAGGTAAGATGTCGGTTGAGATGAGAGCCAAACAGTTCATGCCCTTCTCCGCCCTTCCAGGGCTCGATGAGGCCCTTGCGCGTGCAGAGGCGGATGCCGAGTGCGAAGCAAAGGCTCCGGTGCACAGCACCGAAGCCTTTGATATCAGTCTGTTTGGTTTGCAGCCGTCCGGCGATATATCATCAGATAGCCACGAAGAACTTTACGAGGAAGATCACTGACAGGATGTATGTCAGTACCGAAACTTCCTTTGCCTTTCCGGTCAGGAGCTTGATGAATGTATAAGTGATCAGGCCGATACCGATGGCATGTCCGATCGATGCCGAGATAGGCATCGCGATGAGCATGAGCGCTACGGGAGCGATATCGGTCATATCGTCAAAGTTGATATTTCTGAGACCCGAGAGCATCAGGATACCTACATAGATCAGAGCTGCCGATGTAGCTGCGGGAGGAATGATCGCCGCTACGGGAGCGATGAACATACATGCGAGGAACATGATCGCGGTGGTGAGTGCGGTCAGACCTGTACGTCCGCCTGCCTCTACGCCCGATGCAGACTCGATGAATGTTGTAACGGTCGAAGTACCTGTAAGCGATCCTGCTACGGTACCTACAGCGTCGGCGAGGAGAGCTTCCTTCATCTTAGGCATCTTGCCGTCCTTATCGAGCATACCCGCACGTGATGCTGTACCTACGAGTGTTCCGATGGTATCGAACATATCGATGATGCAGAAAGTGATGATCAGGATGATGACAGTTGTCCATCCGATCTCTACCAGTCCTGCGAAGTTCAGCTTAAAGAGCGTCACGCTTGCCATAGTCGAGAACGAAGGCAGCCATGATGCGGTCTTAAGGCCCTCAAAAGGATTAACTCCGAGGAAGATGGCCTGTCCTGCCCAGTATATGATGCTTGCGCAGAGCATTCCGAGGATAACGGCAGCCTTTACTCCCTTATGAGCGAGTGCGATGATGATGAACAGACCGATGAACATCGTAGCAGCTACGAGTACGATCTCACGCCATCCGTCGCCGATAGCTTCCTTCATGCTCTTCGCGGTCAGCGCGCCAAAGAAGTCTCTCATTACGTAGAAAGGAGACGAGAATCCGTTGCTTGAGGAATATACGCCTGCATTCGAACCGAGTCCGATATTTAAGAGCATGATACCGATAGCGGGCGAGATACCGTGACGTACTCCTGCGGGGATAGCTTCCACGATCTTCTCGCGTACGTTCAGCAGTGAGAGGATTATGAAGATGATACCTTCGATGAGGATGATGCACATGCATGTCTGATATGACTTAACATATGTCATTCCTGTCATGCCCACGATGCTTGCGCACAGCGTAGCATAGAAGCTGTTGAGTCCCATTCCGGGAGCCATTGCGAAGGGCTTGTTCGCGGCAAAAGCCATTACGAACATACCAATCGCCGAAGCGATACAAGTTGCGAGGAATACGGCGTTCCACAGCCCCTCGGCTGCACCTTCAGCGCCGAAACCTGTCAGCAGGTTGGGATTCAGGGCGATGATGTAAGCCATCGTCATGAAAGTTGTGAGGCCGGCAACTATTTCAGTTCTTGCATTAGTGCCGTTCTCTTTCAGTTTGAAGCACTTCTCCAGCATAAATTGACCTCCGATACATTATTAGTGAGTAAAAAACAACCCCACTGATAATGATACCAATGGGGTTCTTAATAGTCAATGATTTTGCATAAAAAAATTTAGTTTTCTATAATTTTTTTGGTGATATTGCACATGTCCGATCTTTCACACCTTCCGGTTGTCCGGACACGGATATTCATCACCAGATCCTGTATCTTCCGCCGAGTGCGAGGAAAGCAAAGAAATACAGGCAGTTATCGTAATATCGCCTGTTTCCCTCCCTGAGAGGCGTGTTCCACAAATCTTCCAGCCATCTGCACGCGAGTTCGTATAAATCCTTGGGCATTACGCTCTCGAGGAGTCCGTACTTTCCGCCGCACATTCCCAGATACGGTCCTACCACAGCGAGCAGGCCTTCGGCAGTGGTCACCTTCATGCCCACGGGATGGAGCGCCGATCCCGGTACTTCGGTTCCGTCGATCTCGAATATGCCCGTCATCTTATCGCCCTTCGAGTCCAGGAAGCGCAGCAGCTTCAGATCTGCGTCGCACTGTCCCTTATCGGCAGCAAACCATTCATAGTCGAGGCCGATATTCGCAGCCGTCCTGTACGCGTCACTGTAGAAGCAGTCATGTCTGTCCCTGGTCCAGGGAAGTCTGCGTGTGAACGGTCTTCCGTCGAACTCCGCATATTCCGCGGACATTCCGGTCTCGGGATGGCACGCCTTCTTCAGATACTCGCGGCTCGCATCCGCAGCGTCACGGAAGAAGCCCCTGTCCTCTTCATTTCCCCATTCCGCGAACAGCTCGTAGAAGTGGGGCAGATGATACGACGGATCGGTAAAGTCCGATCCCGCCACGAAGAGTATCTGTTTATTCTCGGGATTGAACATCGGGACTCCGGGATGTCCGGGCTCTCCCTTATGTACCATCTCGGAGAGTATCTCCTTTGCATGCTTCGAATACTCGTATATGCCCTCTCCGTCTCCCCATCTGTGGGATGCGAAGAGCAGCGCCAGCGCGAAGTATTCCTCACCGTCGGGTGCGGCGCCTTCCGCGTTCCTCTTTCCGTCCACCGCGCACGACCATGCGAAGTATCCGTGCTCCGGTCCGGGCTCGCGATGCCACATATATGTATACGCCCACTTCCATATGCGGTCGAATTCTTCCTTGTGGTCCGTCTGCAGCGCCATCATCATTCCGTAGGACATACCCTCGGTCCTCGCGTCATGATTTCCCGTATCCTCGAGATATCCCATGTCGTCCCCTACCGGGTGATATATACGCTCGTCCTCGCTTCCGTAGAAGAAGGTATCCCAGATCTGCGCAAGTCTGGCCTCCACATCCTCATCGGTTTTTCCGATCATTTTGAACAGGTTTGTGTACTCGCCTGTTTTATATGCTCCGTTCATAAGTTCTTTCTCTCCTGTTTTCTTTAATATCCTGCCTGCGCGGGTTTCCGCTTTTATCGGAATACACCCGCTCTTGTATCATATATGACCGGATTCGGTTTTTCTCCGTATTTGTTGCTCTCCGATTACTATTAACAGCGAATGTGTTTTGTCCGGCTGTGAACAGTAACCGGTTGTGCTTGGTACTGATTATGCTGTATAATCCTATATAGTGGGTCGGTTTGAGCCTGCGTGACCGGTGAGGAATAACGGAACCATTGGGGGAATATATGAGATCACTTTATATAGCCGATGATGAGAAGGCCATCAGAGACGGTATCAAGCTTTTGGTTGACTGGAAGAGCCTGGGATACGAGATCTGCGGGGAGACCGGCAGCGGGACCGAGGCTGCTGCGGATATACTGCGCCTTGATCCGGACCTGGTCCTGATGGATATACGCATGCCGGGCTTAAGCGGCCTCGACGCTATAAAGAGGCTCACAGAAGAGGGCTTTGAGGGGCATTTTATCATCCTCTCCGGCTATTCGGACTTTAAGTACGCGCAGGAAGCCATGAAGTACAACGTACGCCATTATCTGACAAAGCCCATAGACGAGGACGAGCTGAGCGCCGCCGTACGCGAGATCAGCGGAATGCTCGACGACGAAGCCGGAGCACGCTCCCGCGACCTCTTTCTCAGGAACAAGTCCAAAAAAGAGATAATCAGCGACATCCTTTCGCACAACATAGATTTTAAGCTGCTCAGCGCGGCCGATCCAGGCCTGTCCGCCGACAAATATCAGATCATCGCCTACGAGAATTTCAATATGTCCGATTCGGAGCTCCCCTACCGCTTCTCCGAACTGTTCAACGCCGCGGGGAGCAGGTCTTCCGCATCTGTCCATCTCGTATACCGCGGTCACGATATTCTTCTGCTCCTCGGCGATTCGGGCGTAGAGCGTTTTAAGCGCTTCCTCGAGCATTATGAGTCCGAGCCCGAGCAGGGCAGCCCTCTGGACCGTATATTCGTGGCGTACGGCTGTGTGGTCGACACCCTCGCCGAGATCCCCGAGTCCTACGCTCAGGCGGAGGAGCTCCTCTCCCGCCGTTTCTTCTGCGTACAGGGACAGCATGTTCTCGGCTTTGACGATCTGCCCTCGGTACAGAACAATCTCGAAAACCTCGAGAACTCCCGCATCGACGGCTATACGGCAGAGATCACCGATTACCTGCAGACCTTTAACAGAAGAAAGGTCGCGGAAGTGCTCTACTCCATCGAGGAGTACCTCTACCGTGTGAACGCCGATATTTCCGCAGTCAAACTGTTCCTGACGGATCTGTATCTGCGCATCAAGGATACCATGACGCACCGCTACAGCACGCTAACCCTGCCCTTTGCCTCGAACGCCGAGATCATCTCGTTCATTAATTCACAGAACTATCTCTACGAGATCATCATCTACTTCTCGAACCGCTTCGAAGAGCTCATGAACTCGATGGGCAATTCCTCGCGAGACAGCGTGATCGACGATATCCTTTACTACATCGATCACAATTACAATACGAACCTCAAACTTGAGATGATCGCATCCCTCTTCGGCTACAACAGCTCGTATCTTGGGAAGATCTTCACGAAGACCGTCGGCGAGAGCTTCAATACCTATGTCGACCGCATCCGCATCGACCATGCGATAAAGATGCTCTCCGACGAGAAGCTGAGAGTCTATGAGATAGCCGAGAAAGTCGGCTACCGCAACGTCGACTATTTCCACAAGAAGTTCAAGAAATACACCGGCAACAGTCCCGCGGAGTACCGCGAGCTCCACAAGGGAGAGTAAGTGAAGGACCGCAGACATTGCCTGCGGTCCCTCACCTGAAAAGGTCATCTGATCACCAGTCTGAAGGTGATCGTTATGTTCTTTATGCCTACCAGCTGTGTCTTGTCCAGTATCACAGCGGAAGCATTCGCCATGGCCCCCATGAGCGTACGCGCATCATCGGGCGGAGTCTTTACCCACTCGTTTACCAGATTGACTCTTGTGCATCTTCCGTCATCCGAACTCGTATAAGGCACTGCAGTGAAGCTCAGTTCCTTTCCGTCTACGGTTACCGACTGAAGCACGATATAGCAGTTCGGATACAGCAGCTCCGCGTCGGCTATACCGAGTGCGGCAAAGGTCACTCCGTCGTTTCCTCCCGCAAAGTCCAGGCTGACCGTATACTCTCCTGCTCCCTCGACGATGGCGTTGGTGGCTTTGATGCCCGCCGTATTGTCAGCAGGATTGAACACATCTCCGACACTGTAGGTTCCCGCGCCGCCGTTCCACATGATCCACGCCACGGGCGTTCCGGGCTCGTAAGTCTCCACGCCGTCCCACATATCGGGCGCAGCTTCGTATGTCGCCTTCATTTCCTTCTTTACGTTCTCCAGGTATGCGCTGCCCGCAGCCGCTTCCTTCGCATAGTTCCTCGAGGAGAATACCGCAGCAACCTCCGGATCGCGTATCTGGCAGTAGGTCTTGTCATATGTCCCGTTCGTATCCCACAGGAGCGGAACCCAGTTATTCACGTCGCAGTGGTCCAGGAAATAACTCGTGAATTCAACGGTATTCGTCTGTGTTGTATTGGTCTTGGTCGTGCTGTCGTAGATCGGCAGCGCACCGTACTCTCCGATGATGATGCCGTAACCCATGTCGCTGAACTTCTTCAGCATGCCGAGATACTTATCCATCATCTCATAGTCAGCCTTGATACCCCATCTCGCCTCTATGCCGTCGGGACCTGTTCCGCAGTAGTTCCAGGGCGTATAGTAGTGCACGGAGAGGAACAGCTTTCCGTTTGCGGTATCCGCGGGCATCACGAACCTGCTGTCACAGGTATCGGTGATATCGGTATTGTAGCCCGCGATGAGCAGGAAGCGGTCGTCATTGTTTCCGCCGGTCGATCTTACGATATCCACGAATTTCTGGTTGATATCATGTGTCAGCTTATACTGTTCGTCCGTGGTCAGTGTTCCCGAGTCCGCCCAGCTGCCGTTATTGTTGAGGCCGTTGCCGAGTTCCTCGTTCGCCGACTCAAAGATCAGCATATCGGGATAGTCCTTAAAATAAGTCGCAACCTGCGTCCACATCTCTGTGTAGAGCTTCCAGGCCTTCTCCACGGTCGCGGGATCCGCCGAGCCGAACATTGCCCACCATCCGGAATCCCAGTGATCGTTCATTACCACGAACATCTCGGCGTCGAGAGCCCAGTTTACGACTGTGGCGACACGCTCGAGGTAATCTGCGTTGATCTCGTAGTCGTCCTTTGAGATATCCATCGTGTTTGCCCACGATACGGGTATGCGCAGAGTATCGAAGCCTGCTGCCTTATAGCCTTTTATCATCGCCTCTGAGGTGATGGGCTGCCCCCATGCACACTCATAGGTTGTGACCGTTGCGTTCTTTCCGCTCGATACAGCTTCAAAGGTATTTCCGAGATTGATGCCGTTGCCCATGTAATAGGACAGCTCGATCGAGTTCATGTTTGTCAGGTCCATATTGCTGAATACGGCGTTATTCTCGCCGTCTGCTATCGTCTGATCGCCTGTCGCTGCCGAAGCGGCGTCGTCCTTGCCCCACTTGAGGTTTGAAAGAGTAAATACCACCGTCACCTTCACGGGATCGTCCACAGTAGTGAAGTTGGCCACATGCTCGGCCGCATTCGCTTCCTCAACACATGAACCGTCCCATGCGTTGACCGGATCGTTCGTATCAAAAACTCCGTTTGTCTTAAACGCAGCCTTCGGAGCATCCATGGTCACGGTCAGGTCCGTGTCGTTCACTATTACTCTGTCATAGATGATATCGCACGCGGTGAGCGGAGACTGTCCTTCGCCCCTGATATGCTCCATATCCGTGATATAGATCGCGGTCAGGTTCTTGAGCGCCTTAACGCCTGCTGCCACGGCCTCCGCAGAGAGGTCATTCTCGCAGTCGAATTCCAGCGCGTACTGCCCCGCCTCGGTTACAAAGACCGAATTCTTTCCCGATTCGTTCGAGAAATAAGAGGTTGAAGCGTCGTTGTAATATACATTCAGCGCCAGTTCGATGTAATTATCCGTCGCGGGTTTTGTACGGTAAGCCGTCATGTCCGGGATGCCGCCGTTATCATCCGCACCGGGTGTGTTGCCTTCACCACCGGACGTACCGTTATCTCCCGACGCGTCCTTTGCCGTACCATCCGAAGCGGAGCCCGTCACACCCTGTGTGCCCGATGGCGCTGAATTATCAGTACTCCCGCTGCCCTTCGAGCACCCCGTAAGTACCATTGCAAGCACCGTCAGAAACATAAGGAAACGCCGCATAACACGGAGTTTCCCTGAATTTCGCCGACGGATGCCCATATATCCCATTTCATTTTTCATAGTCATCCTCTGCCTGTATTATACTTGCGCATAAATGCGCTATTTGCTCTTTATACAACCATTTTTCATCGGATTACCCGCGGGCATGAGTTCATGATTTTCAGCCCGCAAGCAATTCAAAGATTTACTTCGCCTTCTCTGTATCCGGTGAAAAATCAAGTATCATTTAGATTTCTCAGCTTCCTCAGCTGCGTGCCTCTTGGCGGCCTCGTCGACCGACCACTGCTTGCACTGCTCATAGCCGTAAGCGTTGGCGGTACTGATCATCTGCTGTACGTAGTAGTTGAACTCACCGTCGGTAGCGGCATAGATTGCCTTCCAGCTGTAATCCACTATACAGGTCGTTACCTGCTTCCAGATCAGCTCGAAATCGTCGTCCATCTCACCCTCGTTATACTCGGAAGCGGGAGCCACCTTGTATTTGAGGTTGTCCATGTACTGAGCGACATTCTCGGCGCCGGTGTAGTCTACCCAGTCCTGCTGGATGGGATAGTCTATCCTGTTCGCGATGCTTCTCCAGTACTGCTTGTCATAGGTATCGCCTGTGGTATTGGGATTGATCTCATTGCCCGACCAGGTGATATTATTGATCTGAAGCTCGCCGTCATGGAAGGTTCCGCCCGCATATTTGCCGGCCTCTTCCTCGGTCATTACGGTATTTTCCTTGTCGTTTAAGCACTTTACGCCGAAGTCGGTAAGGCATGCATGTCCGGTCTCATCATAGTACCAGGTTACATCCTTGGGTCCGTAGAGCATCTCCATGTATCCGTCGGGGGTTGCGAGGTAGTTGATGATCTGCATGCAAAGCTCGGGATGCTCGGTATTCGCGCCGATCGTCCAGACTCTGTTGCCGCCGTAAGGGCTCATGCCGTAGCAGAGAGGAACTGCGTCCTCGGGAACCATGGTATACATGTATTTACCCGCGCTCATGTGAGTGTCGGTATTGTAGCCTGCGCTTCCCGCATAGTTAAAGATCGAGAAGAATATGCCGCCGACCTTCAGCTTTTCGATCATCTCGGTATAGGTCTGAGTCATCGAGTTGGGATCGAGAAGTCCCTTCTGGTACAGGGTATTGAAGAATTTGAGCGATGTCAGATAAGGCCCGTCCTTCTCGAGCGCGTCGTGCATTGCGCCTGTATCGGGATCGTATACGCCCAGCTGCATTTCGTCGTAGCCCCAGTAAGCGGTGGCAAAGGCTTTTACATACATTACCATGTTGCCGTCCCAGTCGGGCCAGATCGATACCGCATAAGTAGGGTTACCGTTCTCATCGGTAGGGCAGATCTCTTTCATCTGCTCAAAAAGAGTTACGAGGTCGTCGAGATTCTTGACCACAGGGTATCCGAGCTGCTTATAAAGATCCCAGCGGATGTCCCATGTATAGAAGAACTGCTCATGGGATTCTCTCGAGAGAGCCACGGAATGGCCGAAGCCGTAAAGCGCGTCGCTCTCGCCCTCGGTAATGGTCGAGGTCAGGTTCCTGTTGGCCTGAAGGGCCTGTCCCATATTGTCGCGGATATCCTTTCCGTAGGTATCCAGCAAATTATACTTGTTCCAGTCCAGGAGCATTCCGCCCTTGACCGCACGCTTATAATCGTTGCCCGTAGCGCCGAATACCACGATATCGCCGAGGCTTCCCGATTCCATACGTGTATCGAATACACCGTCCGAATTAGGGATGATGGTTATTTTCACATTGAATTTATCCTGGAGAAGCTTTGCGCTCCAGCCTGTCTGCTCACCGGAGTAGTTTGCGAGCTGGGAGTATACCACGAGCTCGACCGGTGCATCCGACTTAGTCTTGCCCGAATCTGTTCCGGTCACCGCATCGGTGACTCCCGCAGAGCCGCGTTCGCCCGGATCGTTTTTCTTGGTACATGCTGCCAGCGACAGGATCATTGCCAGAACAAGTACGACAGAGATAATCTTTTTCCTCATTTTTATTCATCCTCCTGTTTAGGATCGTCTTTTAACCGATTCCGGCTCCTTTCCGTACACGAAACCGGCGTATCGGGCTATTCCGATATCAAAGATGATCAGCCTTTAACTGCGCCTAACATTATACCCTTTTCGAAGTATTTCTGCATCCAGGGGTATACGAGAAGTATCGGAAGGACCGTGACCATCGAGATCGTATATTTTATTACCTTGCCGGAATTCAGCTTGTTGATCAGCGATTCCATTTCCTGCGCGGAACGGGCTTCATCTATCGCTCCCGCAAGGTTATTGGACTGGTTCAGCCAGATATACAGCTTATGCTGCAGTGTATGCAGTTTCGGTGAATTCTGCATATTGATGACGGAATCCATAAATGAATTCCAATGTCCGACCGCGCCGAATATCGCGATGGTCGCGAGTATCGGCTTGGAGAGCGGCCAGATCAGCTTCCTGAATATCGTGAAATATCCGGCGCCGTCGATAAAAGCGCTCTCCTCCAGCTCAGCCGGAATTGATTCTATATAGGTTTTTACGAGAATTATGTTATAGGGCTGCACTATCGCAGGGATTATATATCCCAGATAATTGTCCGTCAGTCCCAGCATCAGCATATTCGTGTATCCCGGGATCAGACCTGCGTTGAAGTACATCGTGATGACCAGAAATCTGTACCAGAATTTTCTGTTCCACATCTCCTTCTTCGTAACCAGATATCCGCAGTAGGCGGATGCGAGGACCATCAGGACCGTGCCTATGACAGTTCTCGATACCGTTACGATAAATGCCTGCCCCAGATCGCCGAGCGCCAGCATATCCTTATAGTTCCTCAGAGTGAACCCTATCGGATAAAAGTTGACCGCTCCGCGCGCCACCATTTCGTTATCCGAAACGGTATTTATAAAGATATAGTAAAAGGGAAAGAGGCAGATCAGCGCAAATAATCCGAACACCAGATAGTCGACTATATAAAAGGACACATCTTTGCCGGTCAGCTTGATATGCGACTTATGCTTGCGATAGTATTCCCTTTCGCGTCTGGCGTCAAGCCTTTCCTGCTTTGTCTTGGCCATGATGAGCTGCTCCCCCTTTCTTAAATTATAGTTTCGCCGCGGACAAGTTTGGATATTCCGTTGGCAAAGAACAGTAACGTTACGCTGACTAAGGTCTTCAGCATTCCGACAACGGTTGAGATCGGTATCTTACCCGAGCCGATACCCAGATTGTATACGTACAGATCGAGCACTTCGAGCGGCCCCTTGGTAACTGCGTTCGAAAATACCAGATACTGATCCATTCCGTTGCTCAGGATTCCAGCTACCGACAAGAGCAGCATTACCGAATATGTGGGCAAAAGTCCGGGCAAAGTCACATGCCACATCTTCTGGTAACGACCCGCGCCGTCCACGGTCGCGGCTTCATAAAGCTGCTGGTCGATACCCGATATTCCCGCTATGTAGATGATCGCGCTCCATCCGATGCCCTTCCAGATGCCCCACAGGAGCATCTTGACATGCAGCATATTCGCTTCCTGGAGGTACAGTCTGTTATGGGCAACTCCCGTTATCTGCGTAAGCAGATTGTTGATAAAGCCCTCATTAGAGAAGATCGCGAATGCGATCGCATATACCAGAACCCAGCTTATGAAGTTCGGGATCGTCGTAAATACCTGGACCAGTCTTCTGAACCACCCGGTCTTGATCTCCGAAAGGAATATCGCGAAGGCCATCGCCAGCCAGCTTGTTGCTATTCCCAGACCGCTCATGATCAGCGTGTTCTTCATAACGCGCATGATATCGGCTCTGGTCATCGCATTGTCCACAAGGCTCTTAAACCACTTCAGACCCACGAAGTCATTCATCGAAAGATTACCGGGACCCGACTTGTAGTCAAAGAATGCATATCTCCATCCGTAAAGGGGCAGATACGCAAAGATAAATGCCAGTACGATGAAAGGCAGGAACATGATAAAGAGCTTATAGGACGTAAGCATCTCGCATTTTTCCCCGGCCGCGGGTCTCGGCTGCGCTATTATCAGGATCATCGAGCAGAGCAGCTGCAGACAGGCAAAGCCCAGCATCACAAAGAGCGGCAGCGGAAGGGAGTCTACGGCCATATTGAAGCCGACCGTTTCCGCTATCTCCGTATCTATTGCCTGATACAGTCTGTACGTGGCCAGCATCTGGAAAAAGCCGCCTATTATCACGCCCGATCCGCCGAGCGTCAGATAATTTGAGATGCGCTTCATCTTGAGATTACCAAGCGATACGCAGGCAGCCGCCGACAGTATGAGAATACCGATGACCATCAGAGCCGACGCGATCATCAGCGACCGTATATCGCTCTTGTAGATATAGTTGTGGTTTATCTCATATTTGATATTGATGACCAGCCTGTTATACGACAGCGCAGATGTAAGAAGCGTAATGTTCTTGTTCATCTGCGTGAATATCCTGGCAGGATTGAATTCGCTGAACAGTACCAGGATAAACGATAAAACAAGACTTATACGCGTCACATAATATATCTTGTCTGTCCGGCCGTAGCTGACCTCACGTTGCTTTGCCATGTTGCTCTCTCCTCTTCCCTTACCGGGTAAACCCGGAGGCCGCTTTTTTCGCAGCCTCCGAGATCATTTAAACTTACTTATTTCTTCTTGCGAAGGATGAAGAATGCAGCCACGCCGCCTGCAACCACAACCGCAGCCACGATACCGACGATCAGGCCGGTGTTGCTCTTTGACGACTCGGTGTTTGTATTGTCGGCGGGAGCCTGTGTTGCTGCAGGTGCCTCTGTTGCCGCAGGTGCTTCGGTAGCCTTGGGAGCCTCTGTTGCTGCGGGTGCTTCCGTTGCCGCAGGTGCTTCCTCAACCTTGTCATAGTTGAAGCCCGATACGGTGAAGATGATCTCCATCTCGGTCATGGGTGTATTGTAAGCACCGATCTCCGCGCGTCCTTCCTTGTCCCAGATGCTCTGGATCAGGATGTTCATGTAATCAACACTCTCACCGCTGAGTTTCTGAGATACCTCGGGAAGTTCCACGGTCTTGCCGTCAACCTTGAGGATGACGTCGGAAATTGTTACTTCATTTGTGTTGGGGATATCGGTCGAAAGGAAGATCAGGTTCATGTGGTCCTGGCTGTCGAACTCACCGGAAAGGTCCAGACCTTCAACCTTTACGCTGTAGGTTCCGTTACCCTTGATCTCTGTGTCGATGAATGTACCGGGCTTAACAATAGCGTTGTTGTCCGCATCCCATCCTGTTACCTGGTTGAAGTACTTGCCGCCCTCAGCATCACGGCCGTAGTTGGGCTCGTCGAATGCGTTACGGAAGGAGTAAACAGGCGTCTGGAATCCGAGATATCCGTGATATACGCCGTCCAGATCCACGGGGCCTGCGCTCGAAGTTGCGGGTGCAGCGGGTTCGGGTGCCTTGTATACTATTCCCGAAAGAGTGAAATCAACTGTAAGTGTGTTGCTGAAAGCCAGCGCTGCGGGATCAAATCCGGGATCCGCTGCGGTAGTACCGTACTCGTTGTACAGCTCGATACGGAGATTGCCGTTGTTCTCGAGATCGCCCGAAACGATCTTCGAAGCATCGATCGGGAATTCGGCTCCGTCAGCCGTGATCTTGACATCGCTTACCTGTACGCCCGAGATATCCGCTACATTCGCAAGGCCTACAACGTCTACGCAGAATACCATAGCGCCTGCTGCGGGGCCTTCGGTCTCGCCGCGTACTTCGTCTGCGTTAAGTGTTACAAAGTAAGAACCGTCGCCGTTTACGAGAGTTGTCGCGCTCTCAAGGTTAGTGTCCCAGTTGCCGAATGCCCAGTTGCGGTCGGTGAACATAAGGAACGCAACGGTAGGCTCGGAATTTGTTACAACATCAAGTGTAAATTCAACAGTAAGAGTCTCATTGAAGGAAAGTGCCGCAGGATCGAGTCCGGGAACGCCGAAGGTCGAACCGTACTCATTGTAGATCTCGATGCGGAAGTTGCCGTTATCCTCGATATCGCCTGCCGCGATCTTGTCAGCGTCGAAGTTTACATATTCGCCGTCTGCCTTGATCTTAACATCCTTAACCTCGTACTTGAGGCCAAAGCTCTTCATGAGGTCATTGCCGCCGAGGATATCAACACAGAATACCATCGCGCCTGCTGCGGGGCCCTCCGCCTCGCCGCGTACTTCGTCCGCATTAAGAGTTACGGAGTAGGTGCCTGCGCCGTCGACCGTGGTCGTTGCGCTCTCAAGCGTTGCATCCCAGTTGCCGAACGCCCAGTTGCGGTCGGTGAACATAAGGAACGCGGTAGCCGCAGTTTCACTGGGCTTCTCGATCCTTGTAAGTGTGAAATCAACGGTCAGGGTCTGTGCAAATGAAAGAGCGGTGGGATCGAATGCGGGATCCGATGCTGTACTGCCGTACTCATTGTAGATCTCGATACGGAAATTGCCGTTATCTTCGATATCTCCCGAAACAAGCTTGGATGCGTCGAATGCGAAATCAGCGCCGTCTGCGGTGATCTTCACATCCGAAACCTTAAAGGTCTCGTTCGTTGCATCAAGTGCAGCCTGCGCACCTACGATATCTACGCAGAATACCATTGCGCCCGCCGCAGCAGCGGTGCCGTCGCCGCCTACTTCGGTCGCGTTAAGTGTTACCGAATATGTACCGCCGTCAAGCGAAACCGGTGTGGTCGCACTTGCGAGCGTTGCATCCCAGTTGCCGAACGCCCAGTTACGGTCCGAGAACATAAGGAACGCCGTGCACTCATCCGCCTTTGCGGGCGTAGCCGCAAAAGATCCTGCGATCAAAGTGAACGCAAGAGCAAAGGCAAAGAGTTTTCTCATAATCTTTTTCATTAGTTCTTCCTCCTCTATAGTTTTGCATGCTCCCCCACGGAAGCAAAAAAGAATACCGTGCCGGTGCTCCGGCACAGTATTCAGTGTAGACTATAGTTTATAGATTTTTAACATTCAGATTTTGACATTAAGACCACTAAAAATTCTATCAAAGGTGATGGCATACGCTTGCACAGCAGTCTCAAAGCTTCTCAAAAACAGGCGAATAATCGATCGGAGCCGCCACTTTCACGATCTTTCCGCCCTCGAAGGTCTCGCCGGTGCTCGTGAGCTTCCAACTGCCTGCGGGCAGGTAAACCTCGCGCTCGAACTGATTTAACTTAAAGATCGGGGCGCACAGGTATTTCGGTCCGAACATGTACTGATCCTGAAGCTCCCAGCACTTTTCGTCATCCGGGAATTCATAGAACATCGCACGGATGAGCGGCGATCCGTTCGTGCTTGCCTCATCATAGAGCGACTTGATATAGTCGTGCATCGCGATACGGATGTCGTAATACTTCTTCATGATGCGGTAATTATCCTCGCCGTAGCTCCAGAGCTCGTTGGGCTGGCCTGTATGCTGGTATCCGCCGCCCCAGTCCCTGTCATCGAGCGCGGGGATATCGTAGGGGCCTCTGTCGCCGTGCATACGGAGCACTGCGGAATATACCGCGAACTGATACCAGCGGATCAGCAGCTGTCTGAAGTCGGGATCGTTCACATCGTCGGTCATAAAGCCGCCGATATCGGTCGTCCACCAGGGGATTCCGGCCAGACCCATATTAAGGCCTGCCTGAACCTGATCGTAAAATGCTTCAAAGGTACTCGGAACATCGCCCGACCATACCACATTGCCGTACTTCTGGCTGCCCGCCCATGCGCAGCGCAGCAGATTAACTACGGTTCCGTCGCCGAGCTTGCTCATCTCGTCGTAGAATACGCGGCTGTACATCTGGGGATACATATTGCTGATCTCGAGTGCGGGACCGTCGCAGTATCTGTACTGATCGAAGTCGTATACGCCGTAATCGGGCTCGGAGTTGTCGAGCCAGAACGCGTCGATTCCGAGATCGTAGTAATTCTTCTTGCAGACCTCCCAGACATATTTGCGTGTCTCGGGATTAAAGGGATCGATCTCCACGCAATCGCCCTGATAATCATAGGTCTGCGCGGCGCCTCTCTCGGTGCGGATCAGGAGTCCTCTCTCCATCATGGGTCCGAAGTTCTCGGATCTGCGGTCGACCGAAGGCCATACCGATACGATCACGCGGATGCCCATCGAATGGAGCTCGTCCACCATTGCCTTGGGATCGGGCCAGTAGGTCTTGTCGAACTTCCAGTCGCCCTGCACGGTCCAGTGGAAGAAATCGATGACGATCTGGTCGATCTTGATGCCCTCTTTCTTATATGCGCGGGCCACCTCAAGCACCTCTTCCTGGGTGCGGTATCTGAGCTTGCACTGCCAGAGTCCCATGAGTTCCTCGGGATATTTGGGCGCATGTCCCGTAACATTCGTATAATTTGCGAGGATTGCCTTCGGATCCTCGTCCGCGGTGATCCAGTAATCCATCTGTCTCGTGGATCTCGCGATCCACTCGGTATAATTGCGGCCGAAGGTCACGCGACCGACTGCGGGATTGTTCCAGAGCATTCCGTAGCCGAGCGACGATACCATAAAGGGAACCGTGATCTGCGAATTGCGCTGCGCAAGCTCCAGAACGCTCCCCTTCAGGTCCATATAGGGCTGCTGGTACTGGCCCATTCCGAATATCTTCTCGCCTTCGTTCGATTCGAACTTTACATTGAGTTCAAAGCCTGTTCCGCCGATGATGCCCTTCCACTCGCGGTTCGCAATCTTTAAGCATCTGCTCTCCTTAGAGATGGTTCCGCCATAGAACCTGAAATACTCGCGCAGGATCAGCTTATCATCCCTGAACAAGGAGATAACGCCTGTATAATTGACCTCGGCACGGACCCTGCCGTTCGTGATCGATGCGTGTGTCTGTGTGAACGGTCCCCAGCCTTCGGTCGGGTACTCCACGTCAAATATCTTCACTTCGGGCGAAGAAGCCTCGGGCTTCTCAGTGAGAGCCCAATCGCAGCCCGTATAGTCCCTCAGCATCGTCGAGCGCACTCTCAGGGAGTTCTTTCCCCATGCCTCGATGCGCACGGTCTCGCCGTTGCGCTTAAAAACAAGGGCGTTGTTGTCATTCTCAAAGTACATATGAATTCTCCTTCCGTTCTTCTTCCGTCTCAAACAGGCACAATGTTCGGAATTACCTGCCGCACCATATGCCATTGTAAACTATTTTACCTATGCATATTGATAAAGCCACATATATTATTCGCCATGATTACCGTAAAAAAGCTACTTCTTCATTGTTATGACTCAAACTGCAGCTCCGCTTACTTTTTCACACTCAGCAGCGGTATCGTCACGCTGACCTTCGTCCACTCGCCCGGCGTACTCTCTATTTTGATGCCGTAGTCCTCGCCGTAGCTGAGCTTGATCCTTCGGTTGATATTATACAGGCCGATGCTGCTCGTACGTTCCTCGCCGTCGTAGGTACTGAGTCTCCTGTTCAAGTCCTCGAGTTCTTCCTTTCCGATACCGCGGCCGTTGTCGATGATATCGGTACACAAAGACTCGCCGTCCGTGTGCACTTCGATGCGCACCATGCCGTCGGACTCGCGGTCCTCGAGGCCGTGGACGATCGCGTTCTCAGCCACAGGCTGGAGCAGAAGTCCGAGCATCCTGCAGTCCTCGGGCACTATCCCGTCCGCGACGCTGATCTCGAAATTCACCCTGTCGCCGAAGCGCAGCTGCTGTATCTGCAGATATACCTTCAGATGCTCCAGTTCCTTCTGCAGCGTGGTGTCTTTATTGCCTGTATTTTCAAGCACGTAGCGCATCGATTTGCCCAGCAGGCGCGTCGCGTTCGCGACTTCGGTATCGCCCGCAGCCAGCGCTTTCATGCGTATCGTCTCGAGCGTATTGTAGAGGAAATGAGGGTTGATCTGGCTCGAGAGCATCTTGAATTCCATCTTCTGCTGATCGTTCCGGATGTTCT
>JAEEGH010007788.1_pt1 | contig 25590 bp, 23 predicted proteins | sample 9134181 | NCBI WGS metagenome assembly JAEEGH01 (sample SAMN16246544, study PRJNA631951) | gut metagenome | biome: gut microbiome; feature: rumen; material: DP-attached | host: Bos | place: Iran: Karaj | collected 2018-10
AGACCTACCGCTGGATCATCTTCACCTCGTCCGTCCGCCTGCTGGACGGTTCCACCTGCCGCATGCCGGCCTGGGGCTGCTACAGCGTCCTCGACGGTTCCGACCTGGAGAACACCGGCGTCAAGCCAGACATCTACGTCAAGAATACTTTCAAGGACCGCCTGGAAGGCAAGGATCCTCAATTGGATGCGGCAATCGCCGAGGTCCTGAAGGAGATGAAATAAGGAGTATCACTTAAATCATTACAACTATGGCTGATCAAATTAGAGAGGAGTGGTTCGCCACCTATCCGTTTGTCCTCCTGCAGGACATCGTGGTCAAAACCGTCAAGAAGACGGAAGGCAAGGGAAAGAAGAAAGTGGTCGTGGAGGAGAAACAGGAGCGGAAACTGCAAGTCGTCAAACAGTTGCTCTTTGGTGACTACATCAAGGCCATCGTGAAAGATGGGGCCTACGTGACGGAAACTTTTGACGGTGTGGAGTACGTCAAGGTCCATTGCCGGAATGCCGACGGCTACCTCAGATGGGACCAGATGCAGGAAGAGCGGCCCGTAGAGATCAATTTCATCGACGTGGGGCAGGGCGACGGATGCCACATCGTCACTCCGGACGACAAGCATTTCCTGGTCGATGCCGGCAAGGAGAACAACATGTATCGTTTCCTGAAATGGCGGTTCAACCTGCGCTCACCCAAGAACAAGGCGCCGGGATTCACCGTGGTCATCACGCATTCGGACGAGGATCATTATAAGGGATTTAAGGAAATATTCGAAAAAGCGAAGCCGGTCGAGCAACCGGAAGGCACGCCGGAAGAGGAGAAGAAGACTCCGCAGATCCGGATTAAGAAAATCTATCACAATGGAATGATCGAGGGGAGCGGCAATGTCCCGGAAGCGCTGGGAACCGTCGTTACCCATGATGGGAAGAAATACATTACCGACCTGTGCGACACGAATGACGATTATAAGAAACGGGTCGAGGATATCGAATCCGGCCGCGTCTTGGACAAGGACGGCGATGTGATCCCTGCCGGGAGATTCATCGACATGTTGCAGTTGACCGAAGCCCCCAAGGCATCCCTGCGGGCGGGTACCGAAGACAAGCCGGTCTATCTCTATAACAAGAACGGGATGACGATGGAGATCATGGGGCCGATCGCTGAGGATATCGACGGGAAGCCCGCTCTGCCTTATTTCGGCTCTGCCGGAAAGACGAAGAACGGCCATTCGGTCATCATCAAGCTGACGGTCGGCCATCTGAAGCTCCTTCTCGGAGGTGACCTGAACATGGAGGCGGAGAATTACCTGCTCAAGAAATACTCCGGCCAAGATGTGGAAGCCCTTGTGAAGTCGATGAAAAAGAAACTGAAACCGGAGACAAGGACGGCGAAGGAAGCTGAATTGCAAGCGGCCATCGGGGAAGCCCGGAAATACCTGGGGGTGGATATCGCCAAATCCTGCCACCATGGCAGCGACGAATTTACCAGCGAGTTCCTGCAGGCGCTGAATCCGCTCGCGACGGTGATTTCCAGCGGTGACGAAGAGTCTTACTGCCATCCCCGTCCCGACACCTTGGGTACCATCGGCAAATACAGCCGCGGCCATCGCCCCATGATTTACTCCACCGAACTGGCCCGGTCCGGCAAGGAATTCCTGAAACTGGACAAACTGGACCTCTCCTCCCAGAAGAAGAATGAACGGGTGGTGACCGTCTACGGCATGATCAACGTGCGCACGGACGGCAACAAGGTGATTTTCGCCCAGAAACTGGAAAAGAAGGCCTCCAGCGGACATACCTGGGACATCCACACGCTGGAATGGAACGAAGAGAAAGGCGAGTTCGAGCTGGTCGGAGCGAAGGAATAACAAGCTTTCTTTTTCGGACAGAATTGATTAACTTTGGAAGAGGTAATACAACGCTTATGAAAAAGATCATCCTTTTGCTTGCCGGCTGCCTGTTTTTCGCCGCGTCCTATGCGCAGGAACCGGTTACTTTCACTGCTGAGCAGGACCACCAGAACATGCTGGACCAGCTGGGAATCAAATCCATCCGGCGCGGGTTTGATGCCGATGAAAAGAGTCCTTACGCCGCCAACTACGACGAAAGCAAGGCCAATCCCTTCCCGGTGCTTCCGGAGATTCTCCGGACGAATGCGGGCAAGAAGGTGACTACCGCGAAGCAGTGGTGGGAAGTCCGCAGGCCGGAGATTGTCGAAGGCTTCGAGAGCGAGGTGTACGGCCGCGTCCCGGCCAATGTCCCGGGCGTAACCTGGACCGTCGAGGCGGAGGAGATCGAAATGGTCGGCATGATGCGGGCCAAGGCCAAGCAGCTCAGGGGCCATGTGGACAATTCCGCCTGCCCCTCGATCCATGTCGATATCAAGATGGTCGTCGTGACGCCCGCCAATGCCAAGGGGCCGGTTCCGCTGCTGATGATGTTCGGTCCCGCGAACCTTCCGAACCCCGTCAAGCCCGGCGGTGAAGACATGGCCGTCATCAACAAGGCGATCCGCCAGATGCTGGAGAACAATCCGGAAACGGCGGAACTGATGAAGAAGTATCCTGCCTGGCAGCCTTTCGAGCCCGCCAATCCTTTCGCGGCGTTCATGCGCCCGAGCCAGCAGGCTCCCGGCCAGGATCCGCCGTCCAACCAGCAGCTCCTCGCCGCTGGCTGGGGCTATGCGATGATCGATCCCAGCAGCATCCAGGCGGATAACGGTGCCGGTCTTACCCGGGGCATCATCGGCCTTACCAACCACGGCCAGCCCCGCAAACCGGACGATTGGGGTGCCCTGCGCGCCTGGGCCTGGGGTGCCGCCCGCGGTCTGGATTATCTCGAGACCGACCCGGACGTGGACGCGAAGCACGTCGGCATCGAGGGCGTCTCCAGATACGGCAAGGCGGCGCTGGTGACCCTGGCATTCGAAGAGCGTTTCTACATGGGCCTGATCGGCTCGTCCGGAAAGGGCGGCGCCACCCTGCACCGTCGTATTTTCGGCGAAGGCCTGGAGAATCTCTCCAATGCCGGTGAGTACCACTGGATGGCCGGCAACTACATCAAATATTGCGCAATCGAGTCGAAGACGGGCGCCTGGAACGCCGGTATGCTGCCGGTGGATTCCCACGAACTCATCGCGCTCTGCGCACCGCGCCTGGTCTTCATCAGCTACGGTATTCCGGAGAAGGGCGACGCCCTCTGGCTGGACCAGTATGGCAGCTGGCAGGCGACCGTGGCCGCCGGTGAGGTGTTCAAACTGCTCGGTGCGAAGGATCTGGGCCTGTCCAACGATTACCGCAAAGAGCCGATGCCGCCGGTCCTGACCGGCCTTCTGGATGGTGAACTCGCCTGGCGTCAGCACGACGGCGGCCACACGGACGGCCCCAACATGAAGTATTTCATCGAATGGGCGACGGGCAAGATCCGGAAGTGACGAATCCAAAAAAAGTATTATCTTTGCAGTCGATTTAATTCAGTACGCTATGAATCTCAGAGACATCAAGAAAGACATCGAGTATGTGATCGGCGCATTCGTGGATGACTGCGCACTGTTCCTTTCCGTTCATCCGGGCAAGAACGCCGATGAGGTGGCGAACCTCATCGATGGCGCCGTGGACCTCTTCAACGAACTCCGTGACAAGCTGGGCAAGCCGGAAGGCAACAAGAAGGCCTACTACGACGGTATCCGCAAGGAACTCCTCGAGAAGACCGACGCCCTCTACGACCAGCTCAGCGAGGCTGTGAAGAAGGGTCTCGGCGACTAAGCAGCCTCACATATCCATATGAAAAAGGTGCCCGGAGTGCTCTCCGGACACCTTTTGTCGTATTCAGGCACCCCTTCGGGGAAGTTACAGCATCGCTTCAATCAGGTCGCCCAGCGTCTCGCGAAGGGCGGCCGTTTTCGCTGTGGCACCGTTCACCATCAGGGAGAAGATGCAAGCGGGCTTGCCCGTTTCGTCCAGGATATAGCCGCTATAGCAGAGGACCCCGTCCATGGAGCCGCTCTTGACGCGGATGCGGGATTTCTGGTCGGCGGGGAGTTTGGGAAGGAGCGTGCTCAGCGTGCCTTCACCTGGCTGAGGGAAGCTGGCGAGGAAGGCCTCGAAACCGCGGGAGCGGGTCATCGACCGCAGGAACGAGACGAAGAAAGCGGGCGAGGCGGAGTTCAGGCGTGACAGGCCGCTGCCGTCCTCGAGGCGGATGCCGGCCAGGTCGCTCTCCATCAGGTCCTCGAGCACATCGTATACCGCTACGCGGCAGCTGTCGTATACGGCGATACCGGAGGCCTTTTCGCCCATCTGGCGGAAGATGGCCTCCGCATAGAAGTTGTCGCTGAGGACGTTCGTCTGCCGGACGATCCGGGAAAGGATGGGTGAGGTGGACTGGCCAAGTACCTGCGGCGTACCGGCCTTGTACGCGGGGACGAAGTCCGCGCCCCGGACGTAGCCGCCGCGGTCGATGTCGGCATAGCCGCCGGAGATGTCCCAGCCCGTGTCGCGGAGGTTCTGCCAGAAGTAATAGGCACAGGTGAGGGCGCCGTACTTGTTCGCGAAATGCTCCACCTTGGGCTTGCGGTCGATGGAATAGGTTCCGCGCAGCTCCGCATAAGGCGCCAGGTCTGTGGTGTACAGGTACAGGCTGTTGCCGGTGCCCTTGGGTGCGGTTATTGTCCGGTTGCTGAAGTGTATCCAGGGGGTTTCGGGATGGCGCTGGGTTACCTTGACCGGCTCGCCTTCCGCTCCGGCCGACACGAGGTAGTCGATGGCGTTTTCATAGAAGCTCAATGCATTGCAGCCGGCCCCATAATAGGTGCCCGTGTCGTCGTAGCCCCAGGTCGTGTTCTCCAGGTGGCCTTCATAGGCCCGTCCGTCGCCGATGATGCGGCCGTCGATGCGGCTGATCCCGGCATCCTTGAGCATGGACTTCCAGCGCCAGAACAGGGCGTCCGGCTTTACGGCGACGGTATCCACGACACCGATGGTCGGGTCGCCCCCGCCGATGATGTATACGTCCCCGTGCAGGGTGCCGTCCTCCACGGTGCCCGTGTAGCCGATGCCCGTCTCGAACCGGAAATCCGGTCCGAGGGCATGCAGCGCCGTCCCCGTGGTGACGAGCTTGAGGTTGGACGCCGGCACCATCCGGCGGCCGGGCTCCCGGCTCGCCAGCACGTGCCCGGCCGCGTCCTGCACCATCACCCCCACGACCGCCCCCTTGAGCGGTTCCGCCTTCACGGCCTGGTCCACTTTCTGCTGCAGCGTCTGCGCCTGCAGCCCGAGGCACCCCCCGACGAGCATGCCAAGAATCATCCATGTACGCATACTGCAAAGATAGTTTTTTTTCGTATCTTTTCGATTCCCGCCATGAAAGAAGAGGGGTGGCAGGGAACAAGATGTAGATCAATTTCTTACTGCGCTCCGTTCCGTTTGTCCGGAAAATGACGGGACAAAAACGGGACAAATATCAGATTTATCAAATCAAAGAGCCGTCTGTCCGGATGCCCCGTTCAGATCACGTCTGCATCCTTCTATGGCAAAGGTAACACTTTGTCTTTTTTCTTGCAAGAGGACTTCATTATTCTTCCAAAGTCCTTCGCCAATATCTTTCCCTCCTCCGGTCCATAGTACCGCGAAACAGCCTGAATCCGGGTACTCCGACACGCCTGACAGAAAAAAGTTGAAATTTTCTCAAAAAATTTTTTGCCGTCTTTTGATGTCCAATGGTGCCGTTCTTTGCATAGGGGCATTGTACACTCCGGTTTCCCTCCTTTGCCGTTACTTTTGCCATCGTTAATCACCGGGGATTGTACATTCTCATTCCCGGTATCTTCTGAGTAACATCAACATCCCCGTTTTCCGTATACGCTCGGTGCCATTTCCCGAGTGTCTCTTTTGTCATTCAATCTGCCGTTCCTGAGTGGTAAGATGTGCCGAACTTGCCTTGTACAACGTGCCGATAATCCAGCCGAATTACTGCCATTAAAGCACTATGTATCAACATTATACGCTTGTTTATTTAAAGATTTATTCCATATCTTTGCAGCGCAAATGGGACACGAAAACTCTAAAATATAGTGCATATGTCAGAAGTAAATGAAATTAAGAAAAGTCAAGCCGTCCATGATGGCGACCGCAAGTACACGGACCTTCAGTCTAGAGTCCGTACGTTGGAGAACCTTTGCTACTCGGCAAAGGAAGTTCTGAACCTGGAGGAAGCCGCCAGTTTCCTGGGAATCGCTAAGAGCACCCTCTACAAGATGACCCACGAGAATCGGATTCCTTTCTACAAACCAGCGGGCAAGCTGATCTATTTCGAGAAGAGCGTCCTCCTTGAATGGATCCGCAGCAACCGCATCATGTCCGAGGCCGAGCTTCAGGAAGAAGCCAGGAAGAAACTCCTTGAACTCAATTCGAAAACAAACCGATAATACCTTTTGACGATGAAACAAAACATTTCCTACAGCCTTATCCTGAACAAGGTCCAGGCAGACTATCTCTCCGCAAGCAAGTACGGGATCAACCGTATGCAGGCCCTGGTCTCTCTAATCAATCTCACCCAGACCGAGGAAGGGACTTACGAGAAAAGAGGCTTCTCTGCCACCGTCAAGGTCGGCCAGTTCGTCGCCTCCGAGGTGGAGCTGTCCCGGCTTTGGAAGTGCGACCGCAAGACCGTCTCCAGAGTCCTGGACCAGATGAACCAGGTGGGGCTTATCTCAACCACCCAGTCGAACCGGACGAGCGTTCATACCCTGCTTTGCGTGGGATCTTGGCTCATCAATGGTGAGACAATCAAGAACAGTTTTTTCAAGAGGCTGTCGGAACGCTAGTAATTAGGCCGGTATGCTTCGCTTGGATCGATGCCCCATTCAAACCTTTCCCTTCCCTTTTCTCAACCGGATAGGATTTCCGCAGCCAGGACAGATCCTTCCACTGGAGGGACTCTTCCTGCTGCCAGTGCATCAGGTTTTTGAGCGAAGGGAAAGAGAAAAAAGGGCGCGTGCGTCCGATTGGATTCCGCCATCAGACCAAGCTGAGCCGCAGAGCTGGCTGTCCATAAAACCCAATAGCCCTGAAGGTCCGTGGGGGCAGAGCCCGGCAGTTTCTGCCGGAGAGGTGCCGCGATTCAATCGCGACACCGACAATCGAGAAATGCCAATGTCGTACGGTTTCGCTCACGCTTGCCGTTCTCCAATGGCTTCTTGTATGCTCCCAGGCTCGCATCGGGGCTGACCAACAAAGTTTGTCAGTATGAAAAAGAAAGTTAGAATACAGAGACCCATGCGCACCCTGCACCTGGACACCCGTGTCACTCAGAAAGAGAGCGACATTATCAAACGGAAGGCCGAGGAATGCGGCCTTACCGTCAGCGACTATATGCGTAGATGCGCCTTGGGCCACAGTCCCAAGATGCATCTTACGGACAAGGAGATCGAGGCGTATTGCAGCCTCACGGAGATGAGGCAGCACTTTACCGGAATCACCAACGCGCTCAGAGGAAAGTCCGATGAAGAGAAGCAGGAGATCTTTGGAGACGTGGCCTTCATGAGAAAGTGGGTGCGTGCCGTCAGGAACGTCCTGGTCTACTGGGACAACCTTATCAAGAAGATGAAAGAATAAAACAAATCCCCACCCGACTATGATAGCAATAGCAACAACAGGTTCGTACGGGGGCAATTACCTCCGTTACTCAACAAGAAAGGTTGATGCCGATGTCGTCAAGGTACACAAGCTGCCGGAAGGATTGTCGGCAACCACCATGTGGGAGATGATGGAGGCTACCCAGCTGAAATACCGCGCAAAGCTGAACCGTCACCGACCTCTGGTCAACACAATGATCAAGATCGAGGTTTCCCCTTCCGAGGAAGAATCCGCCGGCTGGACGCTGGAGGACTGGATTAAACTCACGGATGACTTCATCCGGGCGTTCGATGCCGTGGACCTCTCCGGAAAGACGAAGCGCTCCAGCGCCAAGTCCACGAACATCCGGAACAGTCAGTATGTCGCCATGCTCCATCACGACAGCGCCAGCGGTATTCTGCACCTTCACATCACCGCCAATCGGGTCGACATGGACGGGAATATCAATGACGACCACTGCATTCACGAAAGGGCCATGGAAGCGGCAAATAAGATCACGGAAGAAAGGGGCTGGGTGCAGGCTGCAGTCATCCGGGAACAGAATCTGAACCAGATCTATAAGGACTGTATCAGCATCCTGGATGAGATGAGGTCCTTCACTTGGGAGAGATACGAACGTGCTATCCGCTCGCTCGGGTACGGCATGGAAATCCGGCGCGACAGCAACGACCAGGTTACCGGCTACACCATCTTGAAAGGGCACTCCAGGTTCAAGTCTTCCGAGCTGAGTCCGAGTCGCGACATCACCCCTTCCCGGATCTTGAAGACCTGGCAGGATCTGCATCCGGAGAGCCAGCATCAAGTCAAGCCCGTGCCGCCGGTCAAACAGCCTTCTGTCGCACCTACTGAGACAAAACGTCCCCAGCCGAAACCCTTACCCAAAGAACCGGAACCGGTCAAGATGGCACACTGTGAGATCACCGTGGATAGAGAGACCTTCTCCTTTGATGTCCCGAAGCCTGCCTTCGACTTCTTCCAGAGGAACGTTCCAGATCCGGAAGGCAACCCGGATTCAAGCCGGGAGAAGGTCCTTCACACCGCCCTCCTTCTTTTCGCCGGATACGTTGACGGCGCCACGACAGTTGCTGAAAACTGCGGAGGTGGCGGCAGATCCTCTTCCGACGACTGGGGAAGGAAACCGGACGAGGACGATCAGAGATGGGCGCGACGCTGCATCCAGAGGGCGCAAGAACTTCACAAGAAGCGCTATAGTTACAGACGTAGAAGATAGACAACCACACCACTATGAGCAATACGAAACACCCTGTGTCGTCCGGCTTCGATGATATCGATGCCGTGATTGGCCATGTCAACAAGAAGGAAGAGTTGCAGGACAGTACCGAGAAGCTGGATCGCTACCTGGAACATGTCAATGGCGCTCTCTTCAGAGCTGAAGAGGTTATCAAGAAAGTGGATGATCGCATCAAGAAAGCGGATGATGCTATCACCCGGATAGAGACTGCCACGGGGGCATTGGAAAGGAGCGCCAACAAGATTGAACCAGCCTTAAACTCGCTGGCTGATAATATTTCCAAGGATAAGAGGTTCAAGTTCACCGCCCAGCTTGACGACAAATCCATAGAGTCTGTTCGGGCCGAACACGGGGAATTCATGGTGGATGAGAAGAAACTTCTGGCTGAACACCGTGAGACCTTGAAGAAGTCTATGTCCGAATCCATTTCTGAAGAGAAGAAGGCATTTGCGAATCACAAAATAGAGATGGAACGGACGAAAGAATACGGTGAAGGAGTCTGGCTATCACAAAGAGCCTGGTCATGGGTTGGAGGTTTGTTAATTGGTTGGGGTGCCTGGTTTGTTGCTTCGGTCATACTTTTAATTGTTTCCCACCCTAACTGAGTAGACTCCCTTCTTTAAACAAAAAGTGGGACTGTTTGTCGGTAAAATGGCAGTCATAGGCCAGCACCTAACAAACGGGGAAAACAAGAGCGGCAGAATCCGGTAATCCGGAAAGAGCTACGGACGCAAAATTGCCACCATCAGCTTGCTGGATCTTTGGCAAGTCTCCACTTCTCGCAAGGGAAGTGGGTATTAAGTTACCCCGACGCCTTCAGTGTCGGCAATCCCGGGCAAGCCCGGTGTACAAGAGAACCTCAGGAATGCCAAGGAGACGATCCGCCGACAGTTGGGAACTTGAATGGGAAAGCACGGAGGAATTCTTCGGTTCAGCAGTTGACCTTTGGACGGCATTTGTTTCCGAGAAAAACATTAACTTTGTTCATCTGCCGCTATTCGCGAAAGGCAGGTCAGTATTCATAGAAATGGTTGCCCTATGGACAAGATAGAACCCAAATACATCCAGGCCGTCGAACTTATCAAGAAGGCCATTCTCCAGAGCCAGTACAATGCCATCCGGCTTGCCAATCAGGAGCAACTCAAGTTGTACTTCGGCATTGGCCGGTATATTTCAGAGAACTCCAGAAATGGTTTCTGGGGCACAGGAGCGCTGGAGATCATCAGTGCCCAACTTAAGAACGACCTGCCGGGACTGATGGGTTTCGGAGTGAGCAGTTTGAAGAATATGCGCATCTTCTACGAAGCCTGGGCTACGCTTGACGATAAATCGCCAACCGCGATTGGCGATTTGCAAACATCAGATAATGAGTCGGTTATAATTCGCCAACCGCAATTGTCGAATTTGAATGGCTTTCCGATGAAAGAGTTTTTCGCTGTGCCGTTTACGCACCACATCCGGATTTTGGAGAAAGTCAAAGACCGGGATGAGAGAATCTACTACATCCAGCGGACGGCGCTTTCCCATCTGTCCAAGGATGCATTACTGAAGGCTATCTCCGCAGACGATTACCACCATCGCGGCACCCTTCCCAACAACTTCCTTACCACCATCCCGGATGTACGGAGCGCTCGCCGAGCCATCCGTGCCTTCAAGGACGAATACCTCCTTGACTTCATCAACGTGGAGGAACTGGATGCCGAAGACATCGAAGACGTGGACGAGAAAGTGCTGGAGAATGAGATTGTCGAGAACATCCGCGATTTCATCCTGAAGTTTGGGAAGGAGTTCCTCTTCATCAAGAATCAGTATGCCGTCGAGGTCAAAGGTCATGTTTTCAAGATAGATCTGCTTTTCTTCAACCGGGAGCTAAATGCACTTATTGCCGTGGAATTGAAACGAGGACCCTTCAAGACCGCGTATCTGGGCCAGCTGAACGGTTATCTGACCGTCCTGGATGACTTTGTCCGCAAGCCGCACGAGAATCCCTCCATCGGCCTGGTACTGTGCAAGAGCGCCGACAAATCCATTGTGGAATACCTCATCAAGGACTACAACAAGCCGATGGGCGTGGCCACATACCGCACGAAGGAGGAGATGCCGGAGAAGTTCCGCAACGCCTTGCCAGACATCGAAGACCTGAAGAAACTCCTGTAAGAGATAAGGCCAAACGAAATAGGTGCGAAGGAAACCGTCGTTATCCCTGATCCGTTTGCTCCGGGATTGACAAACGGAACTAATCTTTGATTTCTCGATTAAAAGAATTACCTTTATGCGGATAAAAATGGCGAAGTCACTCGGTCATAGCAGTTTCTTTCGCTCCTTCTCTATGATTCAGGGGGGGGGTAAATCGTTAGTAATCAGTAATTTAGGATACGGCCGCCACTTTTTGCATTTCCTGCGAGAAGTGGTTTTTCGTATACTGTCGTCAGCAGACTGGCCACGGAATTCTTGTTTCACCCTAAATACTTAGCCCCATGTCAAAGAAACAAACCGTCAAGAATCCGTCGGTCCAGGTCAAGGACTGGCCGCAGTTCATCAAGAACTACAATCGCTACGGCGAGAAGAGACGTCAGGCAGGTCTCCAAGAACTTGGTTCCATGTTGGACCATATTGATTCGGTGGCCGTCATGCCTGATCCGGAAAAGACTCCCGGAGGGCCGACCATCGTGGTTGTCCGTGGAAATAATGGAGAAATCATTGTCTACATTTTTTACGGACCGTTCGTCAAGAAGGTGGTCGTTGATTTGCTTGGCCCCAAGGTAAAGGAACAGTTCTCAAAGACGGTCCGGGGTGCGACAAAGATCGAACGTGCTTCGGTAGGCGGAATCCAGAGTTTGGTGGTTACCTCCAAGGACTCGAAGATAGTGGTACAAGCTATCCCCGTGAAATAAGCAACTTACTATTATTAATACATCATGATTATGGAAAAGAACGAAAAGTACATCTCGCCTGAGTGCGAGGAGATCACAATCCAGATGGAAGGTTGCATCGCCATGTCCGGAGAGAACGAGGGCGATGGCGGCGACATGGAATAGTGTTCTTCGCATTAAATGAGCGGGAATCCTGGATTTCCGCTCATTTTGAGTTCCCTCCAAGCCCAGTTAACAAATTAATACCAATTGAGAATGAAACGCATACTTAGATTGATCCTGCTGGCATCCGCGGTGTCGGCACTCTTATCCTGTGTCAAGGAGGAGGAGTTCGCCTCTCCTATTCAGGAGGCGGGCAACCTGATAATCACGGCCACGCAAGAAGGCGCAGGGCCTGCCACTAAAACCGAGTTGGTGAGCGGAAACACTTACTGGTCAGTCGGCGACAAAATCAGCGTCTTCTTTGGATCGGGGACGGCCGGCGGCGCTGAGTTCACCTCCCTCAACACCGAGCCTTCGGCATCAGCCGACTTCACCGGCATCCTCACTGCCGTCACGGGCTCGGAAAACGGTTCTTCCTCGAAGAAATACTTCTGGGGCGTGTATCCCTATAGTGCAAATAACAGCGTCACGCTGAGCGGGAACTCGAACTATCTGACCACCGTGGTCAACGATACCCAGTATGGAGTGGCAGATTCTTTCTCGGCTGGCCAGAACATCTGGATAGGGCGCGATCTTGGACTTGAACTTAGTTTCAAGAGCCTCCTTTCAGGAATCAAGTTCACCTTCTCCCGGGACGACATAATCGGGATCACCATCAAGGGCAACAACGGCGAGTACCTGGCCGGAAAGGTCAACGTGGTGATGGACAGCGGTGTCCCCGAAGTAAGCGATGTTGTAGAAGGAAAGACAAGGATCACCCTTAAGCCGGAAAACGGAGGTTCCTTCCAGACCGGAGCCGTTTACCGCGCCCTTTTCCTGCCGACCAATTTCACGCAGGGCCTCACCGTGACGTTCTATGCTTCCGACGGAAGTGTGGGCACGCGAACATACGGGAATCTCAATTTTTTGCGTAATGAACCCAAGAACGCCACAAATGCTGATTCGAAAGCTACCTGGGAATTACCCTACGTGGAAATGGCCGAAGGGTTCAAGTGGGCCAGGAGGAACGTGGGAGCAATGACTCCCGAGGAGTACGGCGACTACTTCTCATGGGGTGAGACCTCACCGATGAGCAGTTACAACTATGATTACAGCATACCGTTCAGTGATGCTGCCACGGCCAATTTGGGTAGTGGTTGGCGCACTCCTACTGACGCGGAATGGGAAGCCCTGCTTGACACGGACAACTACACCTGGGAGTGGACGACTGAGAACGGAGTGAACGGCTACAAGGTCACAAGCCATGTGGCAGGATATGACGGCAACAGCATATTCCTCCCAGCCGCTGGTTATAACAAACCTTCCAATGGTGGATCATCTGGTTATTATTGGTCATCCACGTTGGGGACGAACGATTCCCGCCAGGCGAAAGAATTATGCTTTAATTCATCTGCCCGCAGGACTCTAGATGATGCCCGCGCCTGGGGATTTACCATCCGTGCAATCTACGATCCCTCAACCGTTACGCATGAATACGTCGATATGGGCAGCGGAATCATGTTCGCGACCACAAACATCGGAGCAGCCAGTCCGGAAGATTTTGGCGACTTCTTCGCATGGGGAGAGACGACGCCCAAGGACTCGTATTCCGCCAGCAACTACAACGTAACGGAATTCCAGGATGCCGCTAATGCCAATTGGGGCTACGGCTGGCATATGCCCACGAAGAACGAATTGGTGTTCCTGGCGAACAGTTGCGACTGGGAATGGACGAGCGTGAACGGCGTGAATGGCTACAGGGTTACCAGCAGGGAGAATAGCAGCAACAGCATTTTCCTCCCTGCTGCAGGGACCATGGAGGGCTCCTCTCCGGCCAACTCCGGCCAAGGCTGGTACTGGTCTTCAGACTTGCAAACCAATACGTACGCCTATGAGATGTTTTTCATGGATGGAGGGTATGTTGATGCAAATAACAATGCCTACAATCGCTATTATGGCCTTCCTATCCGCCCCGTTTATGGTGGGGGTGCCACGATTTCTGTCACGGGAGTCTCCTTTGAAGTCGGCAACTACGCCGTGCTTAACGGAGGCACGTCCGCATTGACTGCTACCATTGCACCGGCGGACGCCACGAACCAGAACCTCACCTGGACCAGTTCCGACCCGTCCGTAGCCATCGTTTCCCCGACTGGCGTCGTGACTGGAAAGAAAGTCGGGACCACGACCGTCACCGTCCGGACCGTAGACGGTGGCTATACGGCCACCTGCACAGTAGCGGTGATCCCCAACGCTTCCTATGTTGACATGGGCAACGGCACGAGATGGGCGACAAGCAATGTCGGCGCCGACAGTCCTGAAGAATCTGGCGGCTATTATGCCTGGGGAGAAACCACGACTAAGAGTTCCTATACCTGGGCCACATACACTTATACTTTAGGAGCGTCTTCCGGAAGCAATCCGTCCAAGTACAACGCGACTGACGGAAAGACCGAGCTTGAGTCTTCTGACGATGCCGCGACTGCGAATCTGGGAAGCAACTGGAGAATGCCGACTATTGACGAATGGACAGCGTTGAAGGATAACAGCGTATGGATCTGGGCAGAGATGAATGGAAAGAAAGGGTACATTGTCAAGAGTAATATCACGGGCTATGAAAACAGTATCATTTTCTTTCCGGCTGCTGGACGCTACACCGAATCCGCTTTAGACACGATCCGCAATGCATATTGGTTAGCGACCGGCGCAGGCTCGGTAAATGCGAGATGTATCTATTTTACATCAAGCACTCATACTTATACTAACTTTAATCGTTACATCGGATGTTCCGTCCGTGCCATCTACGACCCTAAGCAATTAATTGGCGGACATGAGTACGTGGAGATGGGAGATGGCCTGAGGTGGGCGACAATGAATGTTGGCGCAAGCGCACCGGAAGCCTACGGCGACTACTTCGCTTGGGGTGAGACGACGACCAAGTCGAACTATGCATGGAGCACATATTTCGACAACCCGAGCGGAGACGGTCAAACCTTCACGAAGTATGCAACGGACAAGAAGACCCGACTTGATCTCGATGATGACGCCGCAAGGGCCAACTGGGGCAGCACCTGGCGCATGCCGACCGATGCCGAGTGGACAGCCTTGCGCAATACCACCAACTTCGATTGGGAATGGGACGATGCGAGGAAAGGCTATACGGTCACGAGCAAGGTTAACGGCTACGCAGGTAACAGCATCTTCCTTCCCGCCGCAGGGTACCGCAATGGCACGAGCCTCACCGATGCGGGGTCCTACGGGTACTATTGGTCTTCCTCGCTCAATACGGGTTACTCGTACTACGCGTACAACGTGGGCTTCAATTCGGGCCTTGTTCTCAGGCTCGACTACTACCGTTTCATCGGTTACTCTGTCCGTCCCGTTTCAGAATAGGAGGAATGTGCGCAAGGGCAGAAGGCCCGGGCGCATATCCCGCGGGCGGTGAGCCTGCCCGCCCTTGAGTTTTCCGGAGCCTGCCCGAATGGGGCGGCTCCGGATCATTGGGGCGAAGCCCCCGGCGGGAGCCCGTCTTACATTAAACACTGCCGTCATCTTCACAACTGAAGTATGGCGGCAGTTGCTATTCGAATACCCCCTTGGTCAGATTGACCGCCTCCATCTTCTTGTCCAGATTCACCTCGGCATAGACTTGCGTCGACACCAGGTTCCTATGCCCCAGGATTTTGCTCACCGAGTAGAGTTCCGCACCTGCGGAGATGACCAGTGTCGCAGCCGTGTGGCGGCTGCAATGATAGGTCAGTTCCTTACCTGTTATGCCAGCCTTATTCCTGATACTGCGAACATATTTTGTCACCCTGCCCGACTCCTTCGGCAGATGAAACACGTTCTCGTCTTCGTTTTCCGGTCGTGGCGGCAGCAGGGAGAGGGCCAGTTTGTTCAGAGGGACCGTCACCGGACTGCCCGTCTTGTGCTGGACTATGGACACCGCCCATCCGTTTCCCATCGGTTTGATGTCGCCCCACCCGAGACGCTGCATGTCACCCAGCCGGAGTCCCGTCATGCAGGAGAAGCCAAAGGCTTTTTGAACTTGACGCTCAGTCTCCGTTGCCGTCTCCACGGCCAGGAACCGCTCTAGTTCATCCGGAGTCAGGTATTCACGGTGCTTGTCAGCGATATGGAACCGTTCCATCTTGTTCAGCCCTCGCAATGGGTTGTACCCGATTCGGCCTTCACGCAAGGCCTTGTTGAATATGGCATTAATCGTCTCGCCGAAATGGCGCAGGGAGGAATCGGCCAGTCGTCCTTCCCGCACCTTGATCTGGCCGGGATTCCGGTACTCGTTTCTCATGTAATCATAGAGGCCGCTGATGACTTCCGTGGTCACATCCTTCAAGCGGATGTCGGTTTTCCCGACAAACTCAAGGTACTCATTGATACGCTTCCGGACAGTCGTCTTTTGCCGCATTGCCGATTCGCCGTTGCCGCAACCGACGGAATACCGGATATATTCATCACACCATTCCAGCCAGGTGGTCGTACAGTCGATTCCGCCCTCCGGCTTTTTGTCGAAATCCGGAGGATTGAGTATCCGGTCGGACCGGACTGCCATCGCCTTGAGATAGGTTCTCTTATTGATGCCCTTGGCATCAGGGGCATTTTCCGGTATAAGATACAGATGAAGGTTCTCCCTCTTGCGGAATCCCTTCTCGTAGTATTCCAGGTACAAGCCCCTGTTCCCTCCTTTCAATGCCCTCTCTTTGATTTCGACTTTCATGGTCAGATAGCGTTTGCGTTTTGTGGTTTAGAGTTTGCTGCGGGATTGTTGAAGAGGTTGTTCACCAGGTTCATGGTCTCGACCTTCTTCTGGTCCACGATCTTTGCGTACACCTCGGTCATCTGGATGCTGCTGTGCCCCAGCAGCTTGCTCACCACATAGAGATTGGCCCCCAGGGTGAGAAGCGTCGTCGCAGCAGTATGGCGGCTGCAATGGTAGGTTATGTGCTTGTCTATCTTGCAGTCCTTCATCCATTCCTTCAGGACATCCTCCACCGTGCCGGGCGATATCTTCAGTTCATAGAACACCTGGTCGATTCCTTCCTGCTGCTCCGGCATCCACCGGAGCGCCTCGTCAGACAGCGGTATCGTCACCGTCTTCTTGGTCTTGACCTGGCGATGCTCTATATAGCGGGCCTTCCCGTCGGCGGTGGTATGGATCTCGCTCCAGCGGAGGGATTTCATGTCGCTGTAACGTAATCCGGTGAAACAGGAAAACAGAAATGCCTTCTTCACGATGTCATACCGGCAGGGAGTCTCGATCAGGATCTTCAGTTCTTCAACCGTGAGGAACTCACGCCTGGCGGTCCTAATCTTCGGTTTCTCTTTTGAGTCGAGAGCCTTGAACGGATTGCTCGGTATCAGGCCCTCAACGACAGCCTTGTTCATGGCCTCGATAATCCGGTACATCAGCAGCCTGGCCGTGGTGTCGCTCATCGTTTTCTTGCCTTTGTAAATCTTGCACGTCCTTAGGAACGCGACGAATCCCCGGCAGAATTCCTTGTCCACTTCCGAAAGGAGCAGATCCGGCTTCCCGATTGATGCCAGGTATTCCTTGACCCGATCCTTAGCATTGCGTTTGGGTCTCACGCTTGACGGGGACAGCTTCTCTTCGCAGGTCACGAAGTCCTCCAGCCAGGAGAGCAGCGTCGTCCTCGACTTCTTCAGTTTCTCCCAGTCCACAAGGCCGTCCTTCTGGATGTCAAGGATCCGCTGGGCCTTGATCTGCTCGGCGAGCTTGCGGGTGTTCTTGTTCTGCAGCTTCGCCGCCGGAGATGTCTCCGGAATGATGTAGAGTTTCAGCCCCTCTTTCTTGCGGTTTCCCTTGTAGTACATGTCAAGATAGAGACTGATGGTCCCGCCGTCGAGGACTTTCTCCCGGATCCGGACGGGTTCCTTCACTTTGATTTCCTTTTTCGTTTTTGCCATTTCCTAACTTTTGTTTTCGTATCGTTTCCGATGTTAATATATTGTGTATCAAGTAGTTAAACCACCATCGCAAATATAATACAAACGGGACAAAAACGAGACAGAACCAGCAAAAATGAATGAAAAAATACGATATTGCAGCAATCATAGGAAACCCGGTGATACTCGCCTAACGTGCTGATGCTTCTGAGATTACATAGCCCACTTGGCGTATCGTTTCCAATTGTTTTCCGCGCTACAAGAAATTTTCGTATCTTTGTTACTTGCTATTCTAAACGATATGAAAAAGACAGTGCTTGTGTCCGGCGGGGCGGGGTTCATCGGGAGCCACGTCACCGTGGAACTCATTGAGGCGGGCTACGACGTGGTGGTCGCCGATAATTTCTCCAACTGTGACCTCACCTGCTTCGAGGGCGTGAAGAAGATCACCGGCCGGGACGACATCCCGCTGGTGGAAATGGATTTCTGCGACGCGGAAGCCGTGAAGAAGATCTTTACCGACTATCCCATCGACGCGGTCATCCATTTCGCCGCCTTCAAGGCCGTGGGCGAGTCCGTCGCGAAGCCGCTGATGTACTATCAGAATAACCTCCTGAGTTTCATGAACGTGCTTCAGGTCGCCCAGGATAAGGGCGGCTGCAACGTGCTGTTCTCCTCGTCTGCCACTGTCTACGGTGAGCCCGAGGCCGTCCCCGTCACGGAAAAGACCCCGCGCCAACCCGCTATGTCGCCGTACGGCAACACCAAGACCATGTGCGAAGACATCCTCCGCGATACGGTAAAGGCCAATGGCGGGGCCGTCAAGGGCATCCTCCTCCGCTATTTCAACCCCATCGGCGCACACCCGAGCGCCCTGATCGGCGAACTCCCGCGCGGCATCCCCAACAACCTGGTTCCGTTCATCACGCAGACCGCCATCGGCAAGCGTGAATGCCTGAACATCTTCGGCAACGATTATCCCACCCCGGACGGCACCTGCCTTCGCGACTATATCGACATCGTGGATCTCGCCAAGGCCCATGTGTACGCCGTTACCCGCATGGTCGAGGGGAAGATGAAGGAGGACTGTGAGGTCTTCAATATCGGTACCGGCCGGCCGGTTTCCGTGCTGGAACTGGTCTATGCGTTCGAGAAAGTGAACGGGGTACCCGTCCCGCACAAGTTCGCTCCGCGCCGGCCCGGCGACGTCACCGCCATCTGGGCGGACCCGACCCTCGCCAACGAGGAAATGGGCTGGAAAGCCACCCGCACGGTCGAAGAAACCCTTGCCGCCGCCTGGGCCTGGGAAAAGCACCTGGCCGGACAATAACCCGATCATGGACAGAATCTCCAAATACATCCTTTGCGCCGCCGTCCTCCTGACGGCGGCCTTGTCTTTGCAGGCCCAGCCCGAACTGACGCTCGAAGACATCTACGTGAAGGGAACCTTCCGCGCCCGGGGCGTCCCCCAGCCTACCTGGATGGAAGACGGCCGTTCCTATTCCGCCCTGACGGAGCAGGGACTTGTCCGGGTCGATGCCGCCACCCTCGCGGAGACCGTCATCGTCCCCCAGGCCGCCTTCGTCCCCGAAGGGGCCAATGAACCCCTCCGCATCGAGGACTATACCTGGTCTGACGACAAGTCCAAACTTGTCATTTACACCAACTCCCGTCGGGTCTGGCGCCGGAACACCCGCGGCGACTACTGGCTCCTGAATGTCGCCGCCGGCACCATCCGCCAGCTTGGGAAAGGGCTGGAGCCCGCCCGGATGATGTACGGGAAACTGTCCCCGGCCGGTGACCGGTTCGCCTATGTCTATTACAACAACCTGTACGTGGAGGACGTGGCCACCGGTGAGCGCCGCCAGTTGACCTTCGACGGCAGCGAGGTCTTCATCAATGGCAATTTCGACTGGGTGTACGAGGAGGAACTGAGCTGCTACGACGGCTGGCGCTGGAGCCCCGACGGAAAGAAGATTGCCTATTGGCATTCCGATACCGGCGGCACGGGTACCTTCCTGATGATCGACAACATCGACTCGCTCTATTCCTTCACCATCCCCCTGCCATACCCGAAGGCCGGGACGACGAACTCGGCTGTCAAAGTAGGGGTCGTGGACGTGGAGACCGCCCGGACCGGGTGGTTCCCCGTCCCAGGCGACCCGCGGGAGAACTACATCGCCCGGATGGAGTTCGTTCCCGGGACCGACGAGGTGATGATCCAGCAGTTGAACCGTCTCCAGAACACGAATACGGTGTATTACGGCAACGTGAATACGCTGGCGTTGAAGCCCTTCTATGAGGACCACGACGAGGCTTTCCTGAATGTCCATGACAACATCGTCTGGCTGGAGGGAAACAAGTATTTCACCTGGACCAGCGAGAAGGACGGCTGGCGCCACCTGTACCGGGTGACCCGGGACGGAAAGAAGGAAACGCTCCTGACGAAGGGCGATTTCGATGTCATCAACGTCCTCCGGATCGATCCCCAGGGCGGTTATGTCTATTACATGGCCTCGCCGGAAAGTGCGGTGGAGCAGTATCTCTACCGCAGCCGGCTGGACGGGAAAGGCGCCGCGGAGCGCGTGACGCCTCAGGGCTTTACAGGAACCTATTCCTACAACATTTCCCCCGGCGCGAAGTATGCCTTGTGCGGTTACAGCAACCATGCGACGCCGCGGGTGTATGAAATGGTTTCCCTGCCGGACCATGGGACGGTCCGCCGCCTGGAGGACAATGCCGCCCTCAAGGCCGTGTACGATTCCTATGGCTTCCGGCCCCGGGAGTACTTCCAGGTGGACATCGGGGAGGCGGTCCTGGACGGCTGGATGATCAAGCCCCGGGACTTCGACCCGGCGAAGAAATACCCCGTCATCTTCAACGTCTACGGCGAGCCTGCCTCCTCGACCGTGCAGGATTCCTGGACGGGCGACTATTGGAACCAGCTCCTGGCTCAGCAAGGCTATATCGTCGCAAGCATCGACCCGCGGGGGACCAACAACCCCAAGGGACGGGAATGGCGTAAATGCATTTACGGGAAAGTGGGCATTCTTGCGATGGCAGACCATGCGAAGGCCGTCCGGCTCGCGGAGGAGATGTTTCCCTTCATGGACCCGGAGCGCATCGGCGTCTGGGGCTGGAGCGGCGGCGGTTCTTCGACCGCGCACCTGATGTTCGAGTATCCGGACATCTATTCCGTGGGTATCGCCGTCGCGGGCGTCTATTCGCAGCGGCTGTACGATTCCATATACCAGGAACGCTACATGGGCCTTCCTTCCACGAATCCGGACGGCTATCGGGAGGGTTCTCCAATCACCCATGCGGCCGGACTCCGGGGCGACCTGCTCCTGATCCATGGAACCGGGGATGACAATGTCCATTACCAAAGCCTGGAGATGCTTGTGAACGAGCTGGTTAAGCACGGGAAGATGTTCTCGATGATGGCCTATCCGATGCGGACGCATGGGATCAGCGAGCGCGAGAATACCACGATGCACCTGTACCGGACCATGCTCAAATACTGGCTGGAGCACCTTCCGGCCGGTGGAAGATAATCCGTCGGAGGCCGAAAATTGAAATTAATTTGTTATCTTTGTAGATAGACAAAACACGAACCGTATGGCAAACGGAACAGGAATCATTACCCAGGTCGTGGGGCCGGTGGTGGATGTGCATTTCAGCATCGGGGATGCGGAACTTCCCCGCATCCATGAAGCGTTGGAAATCAAGCGGGAAAGCGGTCGGACGCTCGTCGTGGAGGTGCAGCAGCACATCGGCGAGGACACGGTCCGCTGCGTGGCCATGGACTCTACCGACGGCTTAAGCCGCGGAATGGCGGCGGTCCCCACGGGCCAGCCCATCGCGATGCCGGTCGGCGCGCAGATCCGCGGCCGCGTGATGAACGTTGTGGGCGAGACCATCGACGGCCTGGACACCCTTTCCCGGGCGGAAGCCCTCCCAATCCACCGCGAACCCCCGAAATTCGAGGACCTGACCACCTCGCAGGAGGTCCTGTTCACGGGTATCAAGGTCATCGACCTGCTGGAACCCTACCTCAAGGGCGGCAAGATCGGCCTGTTCGGCGGCGCCGGCGTAGGAAAGACCGTCCTCATCAAGGAACTCATCAACAACATCGCGAAGGCCCATAACGGCTTCTCCATCTTCGCCGGCGTGGGCGAACGTACCCGCGAGGGCAACGACCTCCTCCGCGAGATGATCGAATCCAACGTCATCCGTTATGGCGAAGCCTTCAACAAGGCGATGGAGGAGGGTAAATGGGACCTCTCCCTCGTGGACAAGGAGGAACTCAAGAAATCCCAGGTGTCCATGGTCTTCGGCCAGATGAATGAACCCCCGGGCGCCCGTTCCAGCGTGGCCCTGAGCGGCCTGACGCTCGCGGAATCCTTCCGCGACAGCGACACCGGCGAAGGCCCCCGCGACATCCTCTTCTTCATCGACAACATCTTCCGTTTCACCCAGGCGGGCTCCGAGGTGTCCGCCCTGCTCGGCCGGATGCCGTCCGCTGTGGGCTACCAGCCTACGCTTGCCACGGAAATGGGCCAGATGCAGGAGCGCATCACCTCCACCAAGAACGGTTCCATCACCTCGGTACAGGCGGTTTATGTCCCGGCCGATGACCTCACGGACCCGGCTCCGGCAACCACCTTCTCACACCTGGATGCCACGACGGTCTTGAGCCGTAAGATCACGGCCCTCGGTATCTACCCGGCCGTGGACCCGCTGGAATCCACCTCCCGCATCCTGGACCCGAACATCGTGGGCGAGGCCCATTACAACACGGCCCAGCGCGTGAAACAGATCCTCCAGCGCTTCCAGGAGCTCCAGGACATCATCGCCATCCTCGGCATGGACGAACTCTCGGATGAGGACAAGACCACGGTCAACCGCGCCCGCCGCGTCCAGCGTTTCCTGTCGCAGCCGTTCCACGTCGCCGGCCAGTTCACCGGCGTCCCGGGCGTGATGGTCTCCATCGAGGACACCATCCGCGGCTTCGACATGATTCTGGACGGCGAGGTGGACTATCTCCCGGAACAGGCCTTCCTGAACGTGGGCACGATCGAGGACGCGATCGCCAAGGGTGAGAAACTGCTGGCCGCGGCCAAGGAATAGAGATTTCTCGACAAGCTCGAAATGACAGACGTGATCAAGTTGCATATCGTATCGCCCGAGCGGACGCTCGTGGAGGAGGCGGTGTCCAGCGTGACGCTGCCGGGGACCATCGGCCCGTTCATGGTCCTGAAGAACCACGCCCCCATCATCTCTTCCCTGATCAAGGGTGATATCGTGTACGTCTCCGGCGGCAGGGAATCCCGGGTTCCCATCAACGAGGGATTCGCCGAGGTGCGTGACAACCAAGTGGATGTGTGCGTGGAAGTATGATCCTGACCTGGCTCATATCGCTGCTGCTCTTCGCCGCTCCTGCCCCTGCGCCGCAGGCGGAGGAGGACATCGACGTCGCGGGAATCATCTTCGACCATATCGGCGACGATTATGAGTGGCACATCTTCACCTGGGGGGACAAGCACATGTCCCTGCATTTGCCGGTGATTGTGCGCAGTTCCACGGGCTGGCATGTGTTCTCTTCCAAGAAACTTTCGCACGGAGCCACTTACGAGGGCCTGAAAATCGCCCCGGAGGATCCTCACAAGGGAAAAATCGTGGAGGTGGACAGTGGCAAGCGGCCGTTAGACATCTCCATCACCAAGAACGTGCTCTCGCTGATGATGTCCAGCCTGCTGCTTCTCGTCGTTGTGCTTCTGACGGCCCGCTGGTATAAGAGGCACGACGTGCTGAACGAGGCCCCGACAGGCATCGCAGCCCTGATGGAACCGCTCGTGATGATGGTCCACGACATGGCCCGTGAGAATATCGGCGAGGAGGATTACCGCAAGTATTCCCCTTACCTGTGCATGGCGTTCCTGTTCATCCTCCTGAACAATTTCCTGGGCATCATGCCGTTCTTCCCGGGCGGGGCGAACCTGACCGGCAATATCGCCTGCACCCTGGTGCTGGCGCTCTTTACCTTCTTCACGGTGAACCTGACGGGCTCCAAGCACTACTACCAGGAGATGTTCAACAATCCGGAAGTTCCGGTGTTCCTGAAGCCCATCATGCCCGTCATCGAGGTCTTCAGCGCCTTGATGAAGCCGGTGTCCCTGACCATCCGACTGTTCGCGAACATGCTCGCCGGCCATATCATGATCCTGTGCATGGTGTGCATCATCTTCATCATGGCCAAGTACGGGGCGGTCCTGACCGGCGGGATGACGTTTGTGAGCGTCCTGTTCGGGGTGTTCCTGGATGCGCTCGAATGCCTGGTGGCCTTCATCCAGGCTTATGTGTTCACGACCCTTTCATCGATCTATATCGGGCTCGCCAGGGCCCATGGAGAATAAACTATTTAAAACCATAAGACTATGTTACTTGTTACCATGATTCTTCAGGCGGCCGCCGGAGCGGTCCTCGGAAAGGTCGGAGCGGCGATCGGCGCCGCCCTCGCGGCGTTCGCCGGCGCGTACGGCATCGCCAAAATCGGCAAGACCACGATGGAGTCCATCGCCCGTCAGCCCGAAGCGGCCGGCAACATGCGCACCACGCTGATCATCGCCGCCGGTATGATCGAGGGCGCGTCCCTGCTGGCCATCATCGTCTGTCTGTTGGTCCTCTTCTTCTAGCCCATGCAGCTGATCACGCCCGACGTCGGCCTTCTCTTCTGGATGGTCGTCATCTTCGGCCTCGTCTTCTTCCTGTTGGCGAAGTTCGGTTTCCCGATCATCACTGGGATGGTCGAGAAGCGGAACACGACCATCGAGAAGTCGCTGAAGGACGCCAAGGAGGTGGAGGCGCAGATGTCGGCTATGGTGGCGGAACACGCCCAGATGCTGGAAGACGCCCGCAAGGAGCAGGCGCAGATCCTCCGGGAAGCCGCCGACACCCGCAGCAAGCTGATTGCGGATGCGAAGGATCAGGCCCGCGAGGAGGCCGCCAAGATCCTCGCCGACGCCCGCGCCGAGATCGAGGCCGAGAAGGAGGCCGCCCTGCGCGACGTCCGCAAGGAAGTCGCCGTGCTCTCCGTGTCCATCGCCGAGAAGATCCTCCGCAAGGAGCTCTCCGAGGACAAGGAGCAGCGGGAATACATTGACAGGATGGTCGACGAGACCGTCCGCGAACAAGCCCAGTCGTGAACGACAGCATCATCCGGACCAGGTACGCCGACGCCCTGGTGAAATACGTCCGGGAGACCGGGAACGGCGATTCCGTCTGCAGGCAGGCGGAAAAGCTGGCCCGTGTCCTCGGCGAAGTGCCTGACCTGTCCCGGATGATGGCCGCGAAGGACGTGGTGTCCGACGCGAAGAAGCGCGAGCTGCTCCAGGCGGCCCTCGGCGAGCCGATGGCGCCGGAGCTCGCGCGTTTTGTGGACCTGCTGATCGCGAACGGCCGGATCGGCGCCCTCCGGATGGTCCTGCTGGATTTCAAGGACCGGTACCGCCGGAGCCTCGGACTCCGGAAGGCGTGCCTGAAGGTGGCCGTACCGCCGCCGGAGGAGCTCGTGACGCGGCTCAAGGCCCTTGTCAAGGAGCGTACGGGGGACGAGGCCGACATCGAGGTCGTGGTGGACCCGGACCTCATCGGCGGGTTCGTCTTCGACATCGACGACGCGATCATCGACAAGAGCGTCGCCCGCAAGCTGGAACTGATCAAGCTCCAGTTCATTGAGAAAAACAGAAGAATCGTGTAGCTTATGCCCAATGCGA
>JAEEGH010007789.1_pt1 | contig 25588 bp, 10 predicted proteins | sample 9134181 | NCBI WGS metagenome assembly JAEEGH01 (sample SAMN16246544, study PRJNA631951) | gut metagenome | biome: gut microbiome; feature: rumen; material: DP-attached | host: Bos | place: Iran: Karaj | collected 2018-10
TGGAGAAGGCAAAGATTGACAAGCACATAACCTTTCACTGCTTCAGGCATAGCTTTGCAATGGCTTTGCTAAACAAAGGTACGGACATCTATACCATTGCCAAACTGATGGGACATAGATCTGTTACGAGTACTCAGGTATATGCAAAACTATCAGATGAGCAATTGCGAAAGGCTATTCTTAAACTGTAAGAAGTAATTATACACTTGTTTTCAGGGAATCTCAGCAAGTCTGGGATTCCTTACTTTTCAAAAAGATGTCAGCACTGTGCTGCTGTACGTATGCACCGTTTAATTGTAGAGAACAGAAAGGGATCCCATACAAAAAGTATTTGCCTGTTCCTATTCCCAATCGAGCAGAAAAGCGTAGTGGTAGGGTTTGTTACCATCGATGGTATACTGGGGTAATGTGCGCTGGCCCCAAGTATCGACGCCACCAACACCATGAACATTTAGGTCGATATTGAGATTGACAAAACGGTCTCGCTGGATTTCGTGAGGATGCTTGGCGGGTTCCAAATCTTCTTCACCATAGTCCCAGGCACGGATGCAGAGCGGCTGTAAGCCATCAATGCGGAGGGTCTTTTGACCATTACCCATCTTGAACCAACGGACATCCGTACGACAACCGTTATCCTGTGGATGGACGTATTCCGTTTCAAACTCACTTAAAGGCATCTCGTACCGTCCTACAAAGGCACTTCGCTTACGGTCGGGATAGTTCTCCCATGGGCCTCTACCATAGTACTCTATCGCCTTGAAGTCGGCAGGCAAACGCATACGCATGCCGAATTTAGGCAGCAGGGGAATATCGGTAGCCGTAGGACGATAATCCACATCCACCTTCATGCGGCCATCTTGGATGATGGTATAGGTGATGGTCAGGTCTGCCCCAACAGGGAGCGTTGTCTCGCTGATAATCTTCAGACCGTCGTCACAGGCCTCCGTGCGGAACGATTTATAGGTACGCTTGGCAACGGCATCTCTCCAGACACTTAATCGCTGAGCAAAATGAGCAGCATGCTGATTATCGTTTTCCGGTTTCCAGAAGTATGGTTCCAAAGGATTGACCAGCATTTCTTTGCCATCTACCATCCAACTGACGAGAGCACCTGAACTGTTAATTGTAATAGTCCCCTGGTCGGTGTATGCGACAAGTCCTTGGGCCGTCTTTTGCACTTTCGCAGGTGTGCCTCCAAAGGCTGACCAGAATTCCTCAGGCTTCAGGATGAATTGTTCACGGGCGACCGAATAGTCAGCCTGTGCCCAAGGTGCATCCTGACGCAGACGGGCATAGACATTCAGTATCAACTCCGCCTCGTTGTAGGGATAATAGGGATAAGGAATCTCAAACTTGTCGCCATGGAGAATGGGGATACTGCCCGACACCAGTTCACCATTGTGATAGACTTCGCAATAGTAATCGTATTCGTTGAGATCAGTAAAGAAATCCCGATTGATGATGCGGATAGAGTCACCCTCCTGCTTAAACGCAATGGGCTGATACACATATTGTACCTCGTAGTAATGAGGATGGGGTTTACGATCGGAACCTAAGAGGCCATTGATGCAGAAGGGGCCGTCATTAGGCTTATCGCCGAAATCGCCGCCATAGGCCCAATACGTCACACCATTCTCCTTCTTAGCAATGCCTTGGTCCACCCAGTCCCATACGGCAGCACCAGCGATACTGCTATCAGCATAAATGACATCCCAGTATTCCTGCAGGTTGCCCATCGAGTTACCCATGGCGTGGGCATATTCGCGGGCTATCAGCGGCTTCTCCGTTTCCTTCTCAGCCTCTGCCTTCAGAACATCGGGCGTGGGATAGCCAAAGTCGTGAAGAGCCGAGTAACGCGGATGACAATCATAGAAAGGCAATCTTGTAGAATCAAGACGGCATACAGCATCATACATCGCCTGAATATTCGGACCTACCCCACCCTCATTACCTAAGCTCCAGAGAATGACACAAGGGTGGTTGAAGTCACGTTTTACCAATGATTCGGCACGATCCACATGGGCACGCTCCCATAACCTGTCCTCGCCCATCTCATGATTGGCATAGCCATAGCCGTGACTCTCCTGATTGGCCTCGTCCATCACATAGATACCCCAACGGTCGCAAAGTTCGTAAAGGTATTCGCGGTCTGGATAATGCGAGGTGCGCAAGAAGTTGATGTTAGCCTGCTTCATTAGTTTGAGGTCGAACTCGTAGGTGGCATCGTCCACATAACGACCTGTCAGCGGATGATGGTCGTGACGATTTACGCCACGCAGTTTCACGTTCTGGCCGTTAATCTTAAACACCTCACCCACGCACTCCACACGCTTCACGCCGAAATGATTGTCGAAGTGCTCAAAAACCTCCTCCACAGGAGTGGTTTTCAGTTCAATACTGCAAGGATAGAGATTGGGCTTCTCAGCCGACCACAAGCGGGGTTTGTCTATCAAACAGGTAATCTTCACATGGGTAGTGTCGCCAACAGCAAGGCTTTTCAGGAATCCCTCCTTCATCCTGCCATCGATTTTAAAGACGGCTTTGATGTCCTCGACTCTCTGTTTGCCTGTGTTGCAAACAGAGATATCAGCCGTCACAGTGGCCTGCGAGAAATCAGCATTAGGTACAGCCGTTACGTGATAATCGGCAATATGCACCAACGGACGTACCCACAGCTGCACCTCGCGGAAGATACCCGAAAGTCGCCACATATCCTGATCCTCCAGATAACTGCCGTCGCTCCAGCGATACACCTCTACGGCGAGCTTATTGCTGCCATCACGCATATATTTCGTCACATCAAACTCTGCCGGCGACATCGAGTTCTGACTATAGCCCACCTTCTGACCGTTCACCCATACATAAAAAGCCGAATGAACGCCACCGAAATGAAGAATCAAATTCTTGCTGAGCATCTCCTTGGTGACGTCGACAAACGTCACATACGAGCCCACAGGGTTCCGATTCTCGTAAGCCGTCCAGTCTTGTGGCGGCTCACTCGTCACGCTGGGTCTGTTACGCTGGAAAGGATAACTGATGTTTGTATAGATGGGTGTTCCGAATCCCTGTATCTGCCAGTTGCCAGGCACCGTAATCTTATCCCATCCGCTCACATCAAAATCCTCACGATAGAAATCCACAGGCCGCTTTTCCGGATTCCGGCTCCAGTGGAACTTCCACTGCCCGTCGAGACTTACAATCTCCTTACACTCCTTCCATTTCGAGGGCAGTTGTAAAGTAGCATGATAAGGCAGCTTGTTGATGCCCAATACAGCAGGGTTCTCCCAGTCATGCGTCTGTGCCTGTGCTGCTAAACTCAGCAGCAGGACAACTATGGTCAGGACTCTTTTCATAATGGACAGTTATTTGGATGGTGTCGTGGATTGTATGAAAATGGAGGCTGTCGGCAGGCTGCTCTTGATGCAGACCTGAGCCTTGCCTTTTTTATGCGGGCTGCGTACAACGAGCAGGGCGCGACCCTTCCATGTGGTGACACGTGGTGATGTATAAGGCTCACAGTCTTTCAGATCGGCAGAGGCAAAAGACAGCAAAGTGCCTTGTCCCTTCACGATAGCCTCGCAGGGAATAGCTGCATTAGGACATACGCGACATTCGCGGTCGATAACCTCAACGGTTATAAATGACAAGTCCTGACCACCGGCAGTAATAACAGAACGGTCGGCAGTAAGACGAAGACGTGCAGGTTCTCCGGCAGTGCTGAGTGTTGCACTCTTTCCATCAGCTTCAGCACGCAGTATTCCCGCTTCGTAAGGCACCGTAAAGACTGCCTTATACTCCGTTGCCTGACTGACTGCCTTGGTGCCGATGGGTTTATCGTTCAGATACAGTGTTACTTCCGGCGCTTTTGTATAGACCTCCACATCGATCGGCTTGCCTTCCCATGAGGGCCAGTTCCAACTTTCCCATGTCGGCCACACGCTCCATGCTGTCTCATGAATCTTTCCATAATAACCGTCAGGTTCTTTCACAGCCATATACAAATCATTTGAGTCTTTCCAAAGCATCTCGCGATAGTGGCTGATGGGTTTGCGCCAGCCGGTGATGTCTACGTCACCGCAGTAGGCACCGTGCCAGTCGGGTACGCCACCATCGCGCCAGTGTTCGCCTGGCGTCTCTCCATCGTAGTAGTTACGACCGATACCCGACTCACCAAGATAATCAAGACCTGTCCACACAATGTCGCCAATGACGTATGGATAGTCGCGAACAAGTTTCCAGTTCTTGAAAGTAACACGCGGATAGCTCTCCGTCTGCCACATCACTCGTTTAGGATTTCGCTGATGATCACTAGCATGCTTATGAATCATATAATTATAACCACCGATATCGAGTACATCAAAGTGGGGATCGAAGATTTCCCAATCGCTATCCCAAGCACACAGAGCCTCTGTCACAGGGCGCGTGGCATCATGTTTCAGTATAGCTTGCTTCAACAGCTTTGCAGTGTGTACTACGCGTATATCTTTGCGCTCTATCACCTCGTTGCCTATGCTCCAGCAAATAATGCTGGGATGGTTGCGATCGCGCGTAACCATCGCACGAATATCCTCTTGATAGCATGAATCGATAAGTGTAGAGTAGTCGTATGGTTTCTTAGCTGTGCGCCATCCATCGAAGGCTTCGCCGATAACAAGCATACCTATCGAGTCGCAAGCATCGAGGAAGGCACGTGTGGTGGGATTGTGCGAGGTGCGGATGAGGTTGAAACCAGCATCCTTCATCTGACGCACCTTACGAATCTCGGCAGCGTCGAAGGCCATAGCACCCAGCACGCCATCGTCGTGATGCACACAGGCTCCATTGATGAGCAGAGGCTTACCATTTAGCACAAAACCCTTCTCGGCATCGTATGAGAACGAACGGACGCCATAGTTTACTGATTGCTGATGAATGACGTTTCCATTTTCTTTAAGTTCCACCTTCACCTCATAGCGGCAGGGATCATAAGGCGACCACAGACGTGGATTCCTTACTACGAACGAAGTAGAAACTGTCTTCTGCTGATGGGCTGGTACGCTCACCATCATCTGTCCTACACCAATAGCTACCATAGCATTTCTATCGTCGTCGGACTCGTTCTGTACCGTCACATCAACCTTTACAACAGCCTTGTCAGCTGAAACCTCGGGTGTAGTTACAAATACACCATTTTCAGCAATATGTAGGGCTGGCATTGATTCCAGCCACACATGGCGGTAGATGCCTGAACCAGTATACCAGCGACAGTTAGGCAGCTCTGAGTTATCAACCTTTACCAGCACCTCATTCAGTCGTTTGTCTCTATATAAATAAGGTGTAACGTCGACTGTGAATGGCGTGTAGCCATAGGCGTGCTGTCCGGCTTTCTGTCCGTTGATGAACACCTCAGCCTTCTGATACACACCCTCAAAGTGCAGTTTTACCACCTCGCCCTTGGGTGTAGCAAACATCTTACGATATTCGCCCTTGCCGCCAGGATACCAACCGCCATCGGTGCCACTGGTGCCAGTAGCAGGGTCAGGGGCATAGGCAATAGCCCAGTCGTGAGGTAAATCTACGTTGATGGTCTTGCCATCGTGTGTGAACTGCCAGCCGTTGTCGAATAACTGCCGCTGTGTCTGTGCGGAAGCACCAAAAGCCATGAGCCAAAGGCCAAAAGCTAAAAGCCAGTTTCTTTTCATATCTTACTTGATTTCAATATCTCCATATCCCATGCGGTCGCCCTCTGCTAGGTGGTCGGCGTCGAATTTAAGGATGCGAACCTTTGTCGCAGGAAACTTGATGGTTTGCCAGATAGGGTTGTTCACGATGTTTGAGAACTCGCCAGAGGCCAACTTCGTCCAGTTTGCCCAATCGGTAGATCCCCAAAGGGTATAATGCGTGACAATGCCTGCCTTTGTGTCTTGGGGAGGTAAGTATCGGAACGTTGTCAATGTCTGCTCTGTATCCCAGTCAATCATCATCTGCGTGGGCGTTCTGAAGAAATAATGGAGCACCGACGACTTCTTCTCGCCGCTATCTGGGATGTCGGCGGTAAGCTCTGGAGCGAGGTACACGCCGAGCCTCTTGATCATCGGTGCGCACTTACTGTCAGTAATGGTAAAGCGGAGCTTTGTGGCCTTAATGGTAGGGAAGCAAATAATGCGCCGGTGGCCGATAGTGGTCAGCCCGTCGCCATTCTCCACCAGTTCATCTTTCAACGGCATCCACTGGTCGTCAACCTCTGCCTCTAAAGCAAATTTCTTTACTCGCTGCCCTTGCGCAATGTCTTCCTCGGCAAGGAAACGGTTACAGGCTGTGGGCTCCTTAAAATCAATGAGAGTCTCATTCCCCTGCGTCTTAATTTTGGCTTTCTTAGTGAGGTCAGTCTTAAACACTTCGTCTATCATCTTTTTAAAAGCGATACTGCGCAGACTGTCCGTAGGATGAATGCGTCCGTTCGGCGCAATGGGGAAGTTGAGCAGCAACGTCGAGTTGCGACCCACTGATTTATAATAGGTATCCATCAGTTTCGACAGGCTTTTTACGTGAGCGTTCTCCGTCTCATGGTAGAACCAGCCCGGACGGATACTGGTATTCGTCTCACCAGGCACCCATGAGTCGCCGTCCTCCAGTCCGTAGTGCAACATGGGCCACGTCACCTCGCCGTCGTGGTTCAGCAGACTCCAGTTGGTCTCTCCTACATTGCCAGCCTCGGTACCCACCCAGCGCAGGTCACCGCGGTCGCTGCCGTCGTTCCATATCAGACATTGGGGTTGTAATTGGCGGATCATCCTGTATGTCTCGGGCCATTCATAATAGGTGGTACGGTCTATCTTGCGCGTCTCGTTGGCACCACCATACCAGCCGTCACCACCATTCGCCCCGTCGAACCACACCTCGAAAATGTCGCCATAGTTCGTCAGCAATTCACGCAGTTGGTTGCGGAAATACTCCACATAAGCAGGACGTCCGTACTCAGGATGATTACGATCCCACGGTGACAGATACACAGCAAACTCAAGTCCTTCCTCGTGGCAGGCATCTGCCAACTCGCGCACTACATCGCCCTTACCATTCTTCCATGGCGAGTTCTTTACGCTATACTCCGTATAAGCCGATGGCCACATACAGAAACCACAGTGGTGCTTGGCGGTAAAGATAATCCCTCGCATCCCCGCCTGCTTACACACCCTCGCCCACTGCCGGCAGTCGAGATCCGAGGGATTAAACAACTTCGGGTCCTCGTTGCCGAAGCCCCATTCCTGGTCCGTATAGGTGTTCAGCGAGTAATGTATAAAAGCATACATCTCCATATCCTGCCACCGCAGTTGATTCTCCGTTGGCACCGGCCCGCAAACTTTCTCCTGCGCCCATGCCGTCATTACCAGCACGGACAGCAATATCGGAGCTACTATCTGTTTACATAAATTTGTCATAGGTCTGTATTTTGGCAACAAAGTTACGAAAAAATAATCAAAAAAGAGAGCCTGGCTCTCCTTATTTAAAGATTCTTTTCTTCCCGCCCATAATCAGCAGTCCTTTTGTGCCTGCAGCAACCCGCAGGCCAGTCAGCGTATAGTACTGACCTGCGGATTGAGGATTCGTAAAAGCCGTAGGACGAATGCTGGCTGTAGGACCGCCCCAGGCAGCAGCTGCTGCACCCTCCATGATCCCGTCCAGACTGTTCTGGTCGAATACTGCCGGTTTACTGCGGTCTATGATACACATAATGCCCCCCGTACCGTAGCGGTTGGGGTTGTTGATATCCCACACATATGGAATGATACCCCGCTTGATGGCCTCCTCATTGATGGTCCTGTGGAACAATCGGATGCTAGCATCGTGCTTTTTCTGGATGGAACTGTTTGAGAACTCACGCCAGTTGGCACCATACTCACCAAGGATAACGGGATATCCCTTATCGACAAAGGCCTCCTTCATCATTTGCATCTGCTCGCGGACGTAAGCTTCCTCACCCCAAGTACAGTTATACTTTTTATACGTGCCAGACGGTACATGGTTGGCCGCACCCCAGAAATAGAAGGGCTCGTCGCCATTCGGCCCTTCCCAGACACCCGTGAACTGCGGGGGACTATAGTAATGCACCTCAATCATCAGCGCCTTGCTGGCCGTATCCACAAACTTGCTCATATCGACATACTTGCTCGATAGTTCGATGCTGGTATTCGGCCCCTGCACAACAAGTGCACGCGAGGCATTGTTACCACCCGTAGCACGTACCGCATCGATAAAAGCCTGCTCGTAGGTCATCAGCACCTTTATCTGTGCCTCCGTTTCCGCCTCAGGTTCGTTGAGACCTGCAAACAGCAGATGCTCGTCGTAGTCCTTGAAAGCCTCGGCTATCTGCGTCCAAAGCCGTTTCATCTTCTCGCAGTTGGCCTGCACCGTCGGTTCCGTGATGTCTTTCTTAAACGTGCCTTGTATCCAGCCACCGTCCCAGTGGTCGTTCAGCAGCACATACAGTCCGTCCTTCACGCAGTAGTCCACAATCTCCTTCACGCGAGCCATCCAAGCGGCATCGATGGTCATGCCTTCCTCGCCATCGACGATATGGCCCATCACCCAGGCTGCTGGAATGCGTACCGACTTGAATCCTTGTGCAGCCACGAAATCAATAATCTCTTGCGTCGTGGTCGTACCCTGCCAGGCCTTTTCTGCACCAAGACCACCATTGTTGGTGTACACATTATCCGTACCGCCACCTTCCAGCGTATTGCCCAGATTCCACCCTGGATACATCTTGGGAGCAATCTCAATCGCATTGGGAAGTTGTGCAAAGCCGACGGTGCCATAAAGCACCGCCAGCATCAAGAGAGATTTACGAATTTTCATGATAATAACACAAAGTATGAATCATTTTCTAACTAACTATTCCACTCTGACACACGAGATACGCACCTTGACATTCTCTGCTCCAACAGCATTCGAGAGGCCGAGGAAGTCGATGGCCCAAATGGCAATGCCTGAGCCTGCACCTGCCAACGACATGCTATAGACACCATCGCCAGTGATATGCACAGAACCATTGCCGTCTTCATTATAGCCCCAGTTCTGACAGCCCCATGTACCGTCGGCAAAAATCATGCAGGCATCACACTCTGTCGAACCAATGCCAGAGACGGAGAAGGTGACGCCAATACGCCTCGAGAAATTGACAGCACTGCGGTCTACACCACAAGCCTCATCGCTGTTAGCGCCCGAACCATCCCACTCGTTGTAGATGTCAGCACGGAAGTTGCCATTCCCCTCAATGTCTCCAGTTACCAGCTTGGCATTGTCGAACGACAGTTTAGTACCCCAGTCGTCCATGACGCAGGTGTTCAGCTTGACATTGATGTTCTCGGCACCAACGGCAGCAGAAAGCCCGATGAAGTCAATAGCGAAGATAGCGATACCAGAACCTGCGCCATGCAGAGTCATAGTATAAGTGCCATCGCCCTTCACCATTACAGAGCCCTCGCCATTATCGTTATAGCCCCAGTTCTGGCAGCCCCATGTGCCATCGGCAAAGATCATGGTTGCCTGACACTCTGTGTTGCCGATACCTGTGATGGTGAATGTAACAGAGATAGACTCCTTGAAGTTAACCTCACTGCGGATGAGCACAGATGTTTCGTCGGTACCTGTACCTGAACCATCCCACTCGTTATAGATGTCGAAACGGTAGTTGCCATTGCCCTCGATATCACCCTGAACGGCGTTATAGTTACGGATGGTGATACCTTCTTCAACAGGCTCTTCATCGCGAACCGAACGAATAGCCAACTTGCAGGCACGCTGCATAAATCCAGAAGATATTCCTTCTACAGCAACTTTCATAGTCTTGCTATAGGCATCGTTAATCTCATTGATAGTACCGCTCCAGTAGCTACCCAAAGGCAGGAAGATACTATTGCCGTTCTGAGCAGTAAAGCGGATACCCTCTACACCATCAACAGTTGTCTGCTCCTGAGTAGTCTTAGCTATCAACTCTTCAATCTGCTCAATGGTAGGCATCTTGCTCTTCGACTTCGCATCGCCGTCAATGCTCAGACCGTAGATGGTATCATCCTCAGTTCCTGCAATATCCCAAGGGGTATAATCGTCGTTACTTGTAGAAGCGTTGTAGAACGACTGATCGCCAAAGCCAACCAGAATACCTGTCTCTGACTCCTTCTCGGCACCGATGTTGCACTTTGCCCACAATACGCTCAAGCCCATATCGACATATTCCATCGACTGCTCGGCAGTGGAAAAGCTCTGGATATTGCCCAGTATGAATCCATCGCCCACCTTGGTGTATGCTGCATAGTAATATGTGGTACCAGGCAGCAGCGACTTAGCATTGACAGAGAATGAACCAGTAGCCTCATCCAGCGCTACATCTACACCTGTAGGTACCTCATCTTCAGAAAGTGCATACTTAAAGCCTACTGAGGTTGCGGCAAGGATATCGCTGATGCCCTGTGCCTGACCGTTGAGTGTAGCACTACAGGCAGTGATGTCCGTTGCGACCTGAGTAGCCACGTCAGCATCGGTAGCTACAAAGCTCTTAACATCGCCATATTTGGTTACCTTACCCTGAAGAGTTACAAACGTGGCATAGTAATAGGTCGTGCCTTCAGCGAGTCCAGAAAGGACTGCTGTTACTTTGCCGTTCTCATCGATAAAACCAATCTGGCGAGTTCCGCCTACGGTAGGGTCGGCACTTGTGCTATAAACCGATCCCACCTGATAGGAACTTGATGCCAAACCCGACAGATCCTGAATGGTGCCGTAGGTTGTAGCCGAGATAGCTGTTACAGCCGCATCGTCGGTGGTTATCGAACTGATGACAGCACTCGTACTGATGCTATAATCCTCGTCGTTGCTGCAGGCTATTGAAAAAACAACAGCCATGAGCAGCATAACACCTGATATAATCTTATTCTTCATAATTTTCAATTATCAATTATCAATTTTCAATTACTTAAGTACAACTTCACCGACATCGAACTTAACAGTGATAGTAACCTCGATGCTGTTGCTGAACTTGAAGAGGTGCGTATGTGTTGCCGACTCTTCATTCCAAGGATTCAGTATATAGCGGCGACCTGTAGTAGGATCATCACCAATACCACGTGAGATGGTCGCGTCGTCCATGCCTTCTTCTGAGCCGAGCAATTCAGCCCCATCCACCTTGATACTCTTCAAAATCATATCCGTATTGGGATGCTTCTTCAGAATCTTGGCCACATCGAGGAACATCAGATACGGGTCTTGCGTGTTCGTACTGCCGTTGGGCGTCAGTGTGAAGGTATAGTCGCCTTCGCCAGTGATGTAGACCTCAGGACTCTCCAAGAAAGCCCAACCTGTATCCGAGTAGCTCAGTTTACCAGTAAAGCTCTCAACCTGAGCACCGCCAGTCTGCTTCTTGAAGTGGTATGCCAGATACTCGTAAGCATTACCCTGATCGTCGTACTGCTTCGAACCCAGCCACAAATCAGTCAAATCACCAGTACGGTCACTGATCTCGTAGGTGATAACCTGCAACTGATTATTGCTTGAGGCAAACTTAATATTCTTATTGGTAGAGATGCCGAACGATGGCAGCTGAGAGAAGGTGAGCACACCATCTTCACTGATATCGTATGTTCCTTCTGTCACGTTACCTGCAATATCGGTAATCTTGAAGGTCTTGGTCTTCGAATTCAGTTCAAACTCTGCATCGGTGATATCAGGATCGCCATCAAAACCAGCGCGTGAGATCTCCTCTCCAGCCAGTGTGAACCAAGTGAACGGAGCGTCTTCGTCGAACTTATAGGTTGTGGTGTTCTGATTGAACGGCTGCACGTAGCTCATCCAATTCTCAGGCAGCGTAATCGTGGTGATAACAGGAGCCACATAGCTGTCCTTATACTCCTTCGAGATATAATTGAAGGTGAATGGCGTGTTATCGTTAGAACCGCCGTCGAACATGATCTGCATGGCGTTCTCCGTGAGATAGATAATCTTATAGTTGCCATCAGGACGCTGACCAATAATAGCATCGCTCTGACCAGGACTCAACGGAATAACACCAGAGAACGAAATGGTATGCGTAGCCACATCCATATTAAACGAGCCCTTTTCGCCGTTTACGTCCACATTGGCACCATTAATCAAGTCGAATGTCATCACTCCATAGTCGGCAGCACCACAAATCCAACTATTGCCTGCAAAATCGGCAGCCCAGTACCACTCGCCGGCGTATGTGGGGTCGATAGCTGTCGACGAATCCCACTGCTCAGAGTCGATATAGTTCTCGCCGGCAATATTGTGAAAGCTGTCCCACGACATTCCAGAGGTATAGAACCACTTAGGACCACCGAATTTCAGACATGTACCGTTGGCATCAAGGTCGAGAACCCACTCCTTCGAGTGTCCCACACCACCAGTCAGCATAGTCCATGCAGGATCGGAGATGAGGTTTGGATTCATCTGGTTGATATGGAACGAAGCGCGGTCGCTGAACACGATACCACCACGGGTCTGAACACCCATGCGAACATAGTAATCGCCATCGAAGGCTACGCCTACCTGATAGATGTTGTTGGTACTGGTTCCTGAGATGCTGATATCATCGGAAGTAGGAGCAGGACCGTACTCCCAGTACACAGAGTAACTGCTGGGGAGCAGACTTGTAAACGTCACCTGATTTGTCGTCTGGTCAACATTGACAGAGAAGCCAGTGTTCTCGGCCAGTTGGGCTGTAGTAAGATCAATGGCACCCATGCTGTCAGAATCAGGCGTACATGCTGCAAGCAACATAACAATGCTCGTCAGCACACCATATAATAGATTCTTTGTCTTCATAATTTTCAATTATCAATTTTCAATTCTCAATTACATATCACCATCCCGCATTCTGCTTCAGCACTCCATTAGAGAGGATAATCTGATTCTGCGGAATCTGGCAGAGTCCCTTCTTGGCTTTGATATTCTCGGCAGCAATAACCACCTTATCGGCATTACCGCCTGACATCACATCAATACCATTGGTGGCAATCTGCTGAGCAGCATAGTCCACACCCTGACGGAGCAGGTCCCAGTAGTTGATGGCCTCGAAGGCAAACTCGAATTTACGTTCCTTCATAATCGAAGCCTGAGAAACCGCTACAGGCTGCAATCCTGCACGGGCACGAACCTTATCCATATATTTCTGAGCACTGCTGCTGCCCAGTTCGGCAGCCATCAGCAGCACGTCGGCATAACGCATGATGATCCAGTCCTGATGGTTCTGTTCCTGGAAACCACCACTACCGTCAATCTTCACAGCACTTGTACCGTCGGCAAAACACAGAGGCGAATATTTCTTGATGACATAGCCTGTGTACTCGCGCTGATCCTTATAGCTGGCCTCAAAACCATCGGCATTCACGATTCCCTCATTGACAATGTCGATGATGGAAGCCTTCTTGCGGGTGTCACCGGCCTCATACTGGTTAACAAACTGAGGATTGACCGTCAGGGCGCCCCATCCGCGTCCGTAAGGTGCTACTGGCAGATTGCGCATGCCCAGCATCACCTGCCAGCGGTTTGAGTCGTTGTTGCCGTTATAATCCTGCGTATTGGTAAACTTCATAGCCAGGACGGTCTCGCAGTTTCCATCACCAGCATACGTTCCCAGCAGCGTTACCGCATCGCCCACCTCAGCAATACCAGCCGATGCAGCAGGCCACAGGTTCTTATATTCTGCTACAAGGTCATATTCACCACTGCTGATAACGTCCTCGCAATAAGCCAGCGCCTTGTCCTTGGTTACGCCATCAATAGACGCTCCGTAATAGCCGGTGTAATACAAGTATGCACGTGCATACAAAGCCTCAGCTGCATATTTGGTGATATGACCGTCGTTATTGGCTGTGTCCGACTTAGGATAAGCATCGGCAGGAATATTGTCGATGGCGAACTGCAAATCGTCGAAGATCACCTGATAGACTTCTGCCGGATCTGCCTGGGGAACATTCTCCTCAGTAGCAACCGTCAGCAGGGGGATGTTGCCGAACATGCGAACCAAATCAAAATACAGAATGGCGCGCAGTGCATGGCATTCGCCCATATAGGTGCCTTTCAGCGTCTCATTCTTCCACTCTATCTGTGGCTCGTATTTGATAAGTTCATTACAACGGTAGATACCCTGATAATAACGTGCCCAGTCTGCTTCGTAAAGATTAAGGTCTGACGATGACTGAGCGATGTCAAAACGGTCCACCACCTGATAACCACGTCCATCGGTATTTCCTGTTGCACCGAAGCACTCTGCGCCCATCACTTCCGAAGCTACATAGAAGGCAAAGCCCGGATTACTGCTGGTCTGGCGCCATCCGTCGTAACAACCAATCAGCGCACGATAAGCATCATTCTGCGTCTTGTAGAAATTGCTGGTATTCGACTCTGTCTTCGACTCCACGTCCAGATAACTTTCCGAACACGAAACAATACCTAATGACATAAAGGCTAAGAGAGTCTTTGTAATTGTTGATATTCTCATATTTGATTCCTCCCATTTAGAATTTAACATTAGCACCAATTAGGAATGTACGCGGACGAGGATAATATCCTACATCGACACCACTTACCCATCCATCAGTTCCGTATCCGATTTCAGGATCCATTCCCTTATATTTTGTGAAAGTAAGAAGATTCTGAGCTTGCACATACACACGCAACTGCTTGCAGTACTTGCTCTTCCAGATGCGAGAAAGGTCATAGCCCAGTGTCACATTTGCTATACGCAGATAATCGGCATCGTGCACATAGAGGTCGGAGAACTGCCAGTTGATGTTCGTGGTCGTCACGCGGGGAATCTTGTTGCTGGTTCCCTCACCCGTCCAACGCTGCAGAATCTCTGTGGTATAGTTGGCCTGTGCGTTAGCATGGTTGCGGTAGGTCTGAACAATCTTCTGACCAGCAGCGCCATTGGCTTGAACAGAGAAATCGAGTCCCTTCCAGTCGAAGCCAAGTGTAAAGCCGTATGTAAAGTCGGGCATACCATTGCCCAGATCCACCTTATCGTCGTCGTTAATCACGCCGTCGTGGTTCACGTCGATATATTTCACGTCGCCAGGCTTGACATCGGCCTGCAACACGCCATTGCCGTTAGATATCCACTCGTTAATCTCCTGCTGGTTCTGGAAGAGACCGGCAGTCTTATAGCCCCAGAAATAACCAATGGCATGACCGTTCTGTGCACGGTAGAATTCAGGAGCATTGTCGTATAGTTGGTTGGTAGCACCGTGGATGATACCATCATCAGTAGGAATGCTGCCCACCTCATTCTTATTGTAGGCGCCATTCACGCCGATGTTATAGCGGAAGTCCTTGCCAATCATGTCGTTCCAGGCGAGGTTGAACTCAAATCCCTTGTTCTTCACGTCGCCACCATTGATGGTTGGTGCGCCTGTACCAACGGTTGCCAGCACAGGGGCAGTCACCAGCCAGTCCTTAGTGGTCTTGATATAATAGTCGAGGTTAACATTCAAGTGTCCGCCAATCAGACGGGCATCGATACCCACGTTGAACTGCTCTGATGTCTCCCATGTCACGTCAGGGTTAGCCACACGACTAGGATATGCGCCCCAGTTGGTACCCAGCACCGATACCGACTCAGTATCGTCGTAGCCCGATGTACCGAACAGGTAGTGGGTATTGGTGTTCTTCACTGGAGCCAGATACTGGTAGTCGGAGATATTCTGGTTACCCACCTGTCCCCAGCTGACACGCAGTTTCAAGTAATCCATCCATGATGAGATGGATTGCATGAACTTCTCGTTCGATATGGTCCAACCTGCAGAGACGGAGGGGAAGTAGCCGAAGCGATGACCACGTGCAAACTTGCTCGAACCATCAGCACGCAGGGTCGCATTGATCATATAGGTCTCCTTCCAGTTCCACCCCAGACGACCAAAGTAAGACACGTTACGTGAGTCACCGTGAGGACTGCCGCCTGCGCCTAAACCGTCATCGGTAGAAGTGGCTGTACCATTATTAACGTACGCATGCTCCCAGTCGTTGAAGCCTTCCTTCAGATAGCCATTGCTGCCGCTAACCGATGTGCCTGAATAGCGGCTGGCCTCTATACCTACCAATGCACTGAAGGCATGATCGTCCTTTATCGTCCAGTCATACTGGGCTGTATTGGTCCATGTCATCGACAGTCCATGATTCATGCTCTGGCTGGCCGAAGTCCTGGTGTCATTATAGTTATAAGGACTAAAATGATAAAGAGGAGAGAAGCCGCGGTATTCACTTGTGCTATAAACTGCGCCAAATACCGAACGCACCTTCAGTCCCTTCAGCGGGGTCAGTTCAGCATACACATTGCCGCTGAACGTACCACTCTTATTCTCATTATTTGTGTTGGTCATCATGTTTCCGTAGGGGTTGCCGTCGTACATGTACCAGTCGCTATTATCGGTAGCATTATAGGGACTGCCATAGAAACCATTGTAACTGCTGGCCTCTGAGCCGGCTTCTGCCGGGCTGCCATCATAGATGTTCGTGGCATAGACAGGAGCCAGGGGCGATGTGCCAAATGCGCCACGCAGGGTGTTGTTATATTGGTTGCCAACGCCTATACCAGTACTCTTGGTATAGACGAAGCTTGCCTGTTCGCCCACTTTCAGCAGGCCATCTATGACGTTATGCTCAGAATTGATACGGGCATTATAACGCTGATAGTTCGAGACATCCTTGCCGCCGACAATACCCTCCTGACTCATATAGCCCAGTGACAGCGCGTAGGTGGAAACCTTGTTACCGCCGGTGATACCCAGATTGTAGCTCTCCACCTTAGCGTTGTCCTTAAACATCTGGTCTATCCAGTTGGTATCGTAGAGATTGCCGTTGGAGTCGTAGATGCTCTTCATCTTCGAGAAGTCGTAGGGCTGGTTGCCGGAGTTGATCTGCTGCTCGTTCATGATGGTCATATACTCCTGCGAGTTCAGCATATTAGCCTTGCGGGCCACGTTCTGCCAGCCGTAATAGGTATCAAAGCTGATTTCCGACTTGCCGGCCCAACCATTCTTGGTCGTTACCAGTACCACACCATTGGCTGCCTGGGCACCATAGATGGCTGCCGAGGCGGCATCCTTCAGCACGTCGATGCTCTCGATGTCGGCAGGATTCAGGGAGTTTATGTCTCCGCCAATACCGTCAATCAGATACAGAGGACCGCTGCTGCCTACGGTACCAAGACCACGGATCTGAACCTTCAAGCCTGAACCAGGCTGACCGGAAGTACTCTGGATGCTGACACCAGGCGTCTGGCCTTGCATGGCCTGCAGCGGACTCGTCGTGTTCATCTTGGCGATGTCCTCACCCTTCACCTGCGTGGTTGCGCCCGTCAGCAGTTTCTTCTTCTGTACACCGTAACCGATCACCACCACCTCGTCAAGCGACTGGCGGTCTTCCTCAAGCGTCACATTGATGGTGCTGCCACCACCAACCTTCACCGTCTTAGTGAGATAACCCACGTAAGAGAACACCAATGTCTGGCCTTGTTCCGCATTGATGGTATAGTTACCGTCTAAATCAGTAACAATACCATTACTGCTTCCCTGTACCTGCACCGTAGCGCCTATCAGGGGCTCACCGTCTGTGGCAGACGTGACCTTACCCGTTATAGGCTTTGCAGTAATAGTGCCAAACACAGCTTGCATCATGAACAAGAGCACGATGAGCATCAATTGCTTAAAACTGTTTTTTTGCATACAATACATTGTTAATTAATTATTATTTTGTTTCAAGTCATTTTTCTCGCCGCAAATGTAGCACGTTTATTCCAAACCGAAGGGAAACAATGTTTCGGATGAAGGTCATTTCGTTTCCTGCTCTACTTTTCACGCCTCTTCGAAACATAGATTCCTCTTCTGGAAACATGGTGACGTGTGATGAACAGAAAAAAGCTGTACCTTTGCCCAAAATTCAGAAAAATTGTGTATCTTTGCACACAGATTGTCATTAACAATGAGGAAATTATTGCTCTTTACATGGCTATGCATCGCACAGATGGCAGCGGGGCAGCGCACAGGCGAAACGGTATTCAAGACTCTGGGGTTAGCCGACGGCCTGCGCAGCAATGCGGTGACGAGTCTGCTGGCTGACAGTCGCGGCTACCTGTGGATAGGCACCTATCAGGGGATCAACCGCTACGACGGCCACCAGGTAAAGACGCGGTTCCCAGAGAGCGGCGATCCGCAGTTGCGCGAGGTGTTTGCTGAGACCACTACATCCATGGAGGAAGATGCCGAAGGACGGATATGGATAGAATGCGAAAGCGGCGGCTACTACCTCTACGACATTAAGGCGGCGCGATTTTCGGCTGACGCTGACAAGCTGTTGCAGTCTATTGGCATCAGATGCAAAGGCAGATATAAGGTGAAGGTGGGCGAGAAAGGTGCGCTATGGGTGCTGACGGAGAGCGGCATCTATCGGTATAACTACCACTCCAAGGAACTGAAATACTGGGAAAGGCGAGTGCAACTGCCAGGGAAGTCGGCTGGCGTGGTTGCAGAGATGTCGGACGGCCTGTATTTCAGCGCAGACCACGCCGTATGGCATCTAAATACGGGTACGGGCGAACTGCAGCGCACGATGCTGCCTGAGGCGATGGAGCACTCGATAGGAGAGCACAGCCTGATGGCCGATGCCGACGGCACACTATGGATATATAGTACGCGCGAGGAGCACATCTGCCGCTACATCGTGGGAGGACGGCAGGTGAGAGAGACGGTCAGTCTGCCACAGACAGCCTTCGCCTCGCAGAACAACGCCATTCGCGACATGATGGACGACGGACGGGGAAACATCTGGATTGCCACTGACCACAAGGGACTGTTTGCCTATCATAAGAATACGGGCATCGTCACTGCCATGCGCCACGAACATGAGCGGTTGCAGTCGCTGGCATCGGACAATGTGACCTGTCTGACCACCGACCGCGACGGTACTGTCTGGGTGGGTCATCTGAAGACGGGCATTTCGTACACCAGCGAGGCTAACAGTATCATGCAGCCGCACGGCCGCATGTGTGGCGATATTCTGGCGATGGCCTACGACACGGAGGGAAACCTGTGGATGGGTACCGACGGTGACGGTGTGTATATAGAGCACAAGAATGGCAGCATGGTGAAGACGGCCTTGCCCAGCATCACCGTCATGGCTCTGATAAGCGACGGCATGGGCGGCATGTGGGCAGGAACCTACAATCAGGGGCTCTACCACCTGACGGATGCCAAGCGGTGGAAACGGTATGCAGTAGATGACGGGACGTTCCCGACAGAATATGTATGGACGTTGGCACGTGACAATCAGGGGCGTGTATGGTCGTCGTCGCCAATAGGTAAGACCGTCATCTTCGACCCTAAGGACGAAACCACACGTCTGGTGACCACCGACAGCGGTGACGACATCCATGCCAACGCCATCCGCTACGACGGGGCAAACACCATGCAACTGGGGTCGGTATATGGACTGTGGACCTACGACCTCAGAAACGGCAAGTGCGACGTGGCCTTCGGCAACCAGAAGGGCACGCAACAGTGGATGAACCAGATGGTGACGGACGTGAAGGCCGACCGGCAGCAGGGAATGATGCTGCTCACTCACCCCGACGGCATCACCATTTTCGACACGAAACAGGACACGCTCTACTATATCCGTCGCACGGACGATATCATCAAAGGCATGACTCAGGACGGCAACGGCGTGTACTGGGTGTGCACTACCAGTGGCAGCGTGGTGGCTATTCAGCCCAAGCGTCAGGCAGACGGCAACATTCAACTTTCAACTTTCAACTATCAACTGTCATCCGGCATGCCGCAGTTCTATTTCAACGGCGACGCTATGGTTTGTTCGCCCAAGGGCGAGATACTGATGGGCGGCACAGAAGGATACATGAGCATCGAACCGCGACGGCTGATGGCTACCAAACACGAAGAGCGCGACCTCGTGGTCAGTGAGATTGCCGTAGGCGACAGCCTGCTGAACGAACAGACCACAACCGTCAATCTTAGCCATGATGCAGCCCACCTGACCGTGAAATTCTTCTCTGGCAGTCTGGAGGACGTCCAGCGCATACGCTATGCCTACCGGCTGGTAGGACTGATGAGCGGCTGGACAATGACCGACCACAACTACGTGTCGTTCGATGCCCTGTCTCCTGGCGACTACACCCTGCAGTTGAGCATTTGTCGTGAGGACGGCACCATGAGCACACCAAGGGAACTGCGCATCAGCGTGGCACCGCCATTCTATCGTACGCTGCCCATGTACATATTGTATGCAGTTATTGTTTTGGGAGCCCTGTATCTGCAATGGCGCAACATGCGCAAACGACAACGGGAGCGAGCGGAACGGCAGCGCCAACTGATGGAGCGACAGAAGATGGAACAGATTACGGAGATGAAACTGCAGTTCTTCACCAATATCAGCCACGACCTGCGCACGCCGTTGACACTCATCATATCGCCGCTGGAACAAATCATGAAAAAGCTGACGGACGGTAAGACTCCCGACAATCTGCTGGCTCAGCTGAAGAATATCCACAAGAATGCCCAGCAATTGTTGAGGGAGGTGAGCGCGCTGCTCGACTTCCGCAGGCTGGACGCGGGTGGCGAGACGCTGAACGTGCAGCGGGGCGACATCGTGGACCATCTGAACAGCATACTCGTCTCATTTAGCGATTATGCCGAAGAGCGTAACATTCGCCTCAGTTTCGAGCACGATGCTGACAGCTTTCTGATGGACTACGATCGCGAGAAGATCAACAAGGTGATATACAACCTCTTCTCGAACGCCCTGAAATTCACACCTGCAGGCGGCTGTGTATCGTTGTTGTTCCGTGCGGAAACCGACAGCGTGATCATCGCCGTAGCCGACACCGGCAAGGGCATTTCCGACAAAGACAAGCCCAACATCTTCAAACGCTTCTATCAGTCGCCCAGCAATGACAGTTCGCAGACAGGCAGCGGCATAGGTCTCCATATTGCCAGCGACTATGTTCGCCTGCATCATGGCACCATCAGCGTGAGCGACAACCAGCCCGTTGGCAGCATTTTTACTATTACGCTGCCCATCGCCATCGGGAGGACGTTTTTCGAGGAAGGAGGAACAAGGAAGGAGGAAGGAGAGTACTCTGCGACAGAATCTGCACCTGATAGTAATCTCGTTACTCGTTCCTCCTTCCTCGCTCCTCGCAAGACCATCCTTATTGTCGATGACAATCAGGACATGCTTTCATTCATCAGTTCCTGTATGAAGGAGGATTACCAGGTAAAAACAGCCATAGACGGAGCAGCCGCAATAGACGTATTGCAACGCGAACAGATAGACCTCATAGTCAGCGACGTGATGATGCCTGGCATCGACGGTTTCGAACTCTGCCGCAGAGTAAAGACCGATATCAACTTATCGCACATCCCCATCATCCTGCTGACGGCTCGTACCACTGATGTAAGCCGCATTGAAGGACTGCAACTGGGTGCCGACGACTATCTGACCAAACCATTTAACACGGAAGTGCTGCGACTGCGTGTGAAGAAGTTTATCGAATGGGAGCAGAACAATCACAGGCAGTTCCGCCAGAAGATGAATATTGAACCCAGCGAGATTACCATCACGCCACTGGATGAACAATTTATTAAAAAAGCCATAGCCCTGGTAGAGAAGAATATCAGCGATTCTGAATTCTCTGTTGAGACGATGGCTGCTGAGGTGGGAATGGCGCGTACCACGCTCTATAAAAAACTCATGGCCATCACCGGACAGGGACCGGCAGAGTTTATCCGTACCATCCGCATCAAGCGTGGAAGGGCACTGCTGGAAACCTCGCAGATGCAGATCACGGAAATAGCATACGCCGTAGGCTTTACAACCGTCAAGAGCTTTACAATGAATTTCAAAGCCATATATGGAATAACTCCTTCCGAATTCCTGCATTCCGATGGTCGCAAGCAACCAAAAGCCAACCGCAGTCATAGTGAGGCGAATACAAGTTCTTAATTAATAATAATGTAGCGAAACATGAAAAGAATATTAATGGTAGGTATCGCATTATTTGTTATAGCGATAGTTGTATTGGCACAGAGTAAAGAACAACTACTTCTTAGCGGTTGGAAATTTCAGCGAGGTGCTATTCCTGGGGCAGAAAAAGCAGACTTTGACGACGCTGGATGGGAGACGGTATCCATACCTCACGACTGGGCTGTCAAAGGGCCATTCGATAAGGATATCGACAAACAGGTGGTGGCAATCGAGCAGAACGGGGAGAGAAATGCAACAGAGAAGACTGGCCGTACTGGTTCACTGCCATGGATAGGCGAAGGCTGGTATCGTACCGAGATTACCATTCCAGAGGGTTTCTGCTCCGGCGAACTTATCTTCGACGGTGCAATGGCAGAACCGCGTGTGTATATCGACGGACGGGAGGTTGGTTATTGGGCATACGGCTACAACACCTTCAGCCTCGATATCACCAAGTTCTTGCCACGCAATGGCTCAAAGGAGGAGCATCTTGCTTCTGGCACTCACACACTTGCCGTACATCTTCAGAATATAGAGGAATCTGCACGTTGGTATCCCGGTGCCGGTATCTATCGGCCTGTACGTCTCGTGCTCCATCCGCAGAACTATCTCAAGACTTGGGGCACATTCGCACGTACGACCATGGTTTCAGGCATTTCTGCCGATGCCACTATGGCTCAGGAAGCTCGCCTCTACATAACGAGTGAGGCGGTGATTGGCGCTAAGCTGCCTAAGGGAAAGAGACTCCGGGTGCGCCAGTCGCTTGTCGATGCTCAGGGCAATGTCGTGGCAAAGAGTGAGGAAGAGGCAGGTCGGCATGAATCCATACACGTGCTGACTATTCAGAATGCGCATCTGTGGAGTCCGGAGGCGCCACGGCTCTATACCCTTGTCACAGAACTCATACAAGATAATGAGGTATGTGACCGTATGGAGACAAAAGTTGGAATCCGTTCCATAGAATATGATGAAGAAGGCTTTAAGCTTAATGGGAAGACACGCAAGTTCAAGGGCGTGTGCCTTCACCACGACCTCGGTCCCTTAGGCGTAGCATTCAATAAAGATGCATTCCGGCGTCAGGTTCGTCTGCTCAAAGATATAGGCTGCGATGCCATACGGACCTCCCACAATATGCCAGCACCTTGGCAGATGGATATTTGTGATGAGATGGGCATGATGGTAATGGCAGAGTCGTTTGATATGTGGATGGCTAGAAAATGTAAAAATGGCTATGCCCGCTTTTTCGCAGAGAAGGAGACACCAGAGAGTTATCCTTGGTGGCATCGTGACATCACCAACCTTGTACTCGTACACCGCAACCACCCATCCATCGTGATGTGGAGCATCGGCAATGAGATTCCAGAGCAAGGCACCACAGTAGGCCTTGACTACACCCGCAAACTGCAAGACCTCGTTCATCGCCTCGACGGAACGCGTCCGTGCACTCAGGGAATGGATAAAGGCGCCGCGCCTATGAAGGTCGGCACTTGGCAGGAGTGTGACATACCTGGCTTCAACTATCGTCTGCACGTTTATAAAGAGGGGTATAGGAATTCTCCAAAAGGAATCGTGCTTGGCAGCGAGACGGCTTCAACGGTCTCAAGTCGTGGCGTATATAAGTTCCCTGTAAAAGAGGAACACGGCACTTCGTATCCTGACGGGCAAATCTCCAGCTACGACCTTGAATCCTGTATATGGAGTAATCTTCCTGATGACGACTGGGTGTATCAGGATAAATGCCCTTGGGTCATCGGAGAATTTGTATGGACGGGATTCGATTACCTTGGCGAGCCAACCCCTTATGACGAATACTGGCCATCACGCAGCAGTTACTTCGGAATCTACGACCTCGCCGGACTGCCAAAGGATCGCGTATGGCTGTATCGCACTCACTGGGCTCCTGAGAAGCAGACGCTTCATCTGCTCCCACATTGGACATGGCCCGGACGCGAGGGACAGAACACACCTGTTTTCTGCTACACCAACTATCCCGAGGCTGAACTCTTCGTCAATGGCAAGAGTATGGGGCGCATCCGTCACACCGACCTCACCCTTGATGAGTATGAGGCACATCGCATAGAAGCACCTATGCCTTGGGGCGGCACATCAGTATATGCAGATCCAGAAGCGAAGAAGAATCGTCTTGACCGCTATCGTCTGCGCTGGATGAATGTCAACTATGAGCCAGGCGAGATAAAGGTTGTGGCCTACGACACAAAAGGCAACAAGGCTGCAGAAGAGACTGTGCGGACAGCAGGTAAGCCGGATCACATCGAACTTATTGCCGACCGTCGTGAAATGCCAGCCCTGCCTATTGATGCCAATGGCAATGCACTCGACTGCCCAAGTCTCACCTTCGTTACTGCACGAGTGGTGGATAGGGCTGGCAACCTCTGTCCAGATGCCGATCAACAACTCACATTCAGCGTAAAGGGTCATTCGGCATCATTCAACAGTTGCTGTAATGGCGATGCCACATCCACCGAAGTATTCACCAATCCAACGATGAAGGCATTCCACGGTCAGTTGGTCATCGTCCTCCAAAGTACCGCCCAATCAGGTGTCTCCACCCTCACAGTAAAAGGCAAAGGACTAAAGGGCGGAAAGATTGATATAAAGACCATATAAGTTCAAAAAATACTGTATGATATGAGCACAAAAATAATCAGCATTCTATTGATGGCTATATGCACAAATATGGCATGTGCCACAGACTTCATCACTTTTAAGCAAAGCTCAACATCTGATGTAGAACTGACAGGGACATCAGACACCATTACATACGACCCTCTCGACTGGAAGGGCGTAAGAATAGCTGTGGAGAATCTGCGCAACGATTTTAAAGCCGTCACAGGCAGCGCAAATGCACCTATTGTGGTGGGTACCATAGGAAAGAGCAAACTAACCAAGAAATATAAGTTGCAATCAAAAGAACTGCTGGGTAAATGGGAGCAGTATTTGATTTTTACGGACAGGGGCAAACTCGTCATACTGGGTTCTGACAAGCGTGGTACCATCTATGGCATCTATGAACTGTCAAGACAAATAGGAGTCTCGCCCTGGTACTGGATGGCTGATGCACCCATACAGAAACATGAGCAACTCTTTGCCAAGAGCGGCATCTATACGGATGGTGAACCTAAAGTCAAATATCGCGGCATATTCATCAACGACGAGTGGCCGTCGTTCGGCACGTGGTGTAAGAACCAGTTTGGAGGAATCAACTCTAAAGCATATACCCGCATCTTTGAACTCATGCTCCGTCTGAAAGCCAACTACTTCTGGCCCGCCATGTGGGACAGCCGTTTCAACGAAGATGACCCTCTCTCGCCTCAGCTGGCAGACGACATGGGCATCGTCATGGGTACCAGCCATCATGAGCCGATGATGCGTGCCCACAAGGAGTATGTATATCGTAAAGACAGTATAGGTGCGTGGGATTATGCGACAAACAAGGCCAATCTTGACAGATTCTTTGAAGAAGGGCTGGAGCGCAACAAGGCATACGACAATCTGATCACCATCGGTATGCGTGGTGACGGTGATGTGGCAATGGGAAATG
>JAEEGH010007790.1_pt1 | contig 25588 bp, 24 predicted proteins | sample 9134181 | NCBI WGS metagenome assembly JAEEGH01 (sample SAMN16246544, study PRJNA631951) | gut metagenome | biome: gut microbiome; feature: rumen; material: DP-attached | host: Bos | place: Iran: Karaj | collected 2018-10
ATATCCGTAGTTTTGGCCGTGGGGAATGGCATGGACTTAGATAGCCTCATCTATGTGACTATGAAAAAGTGAGAAAAAGTGAGTTAACAAGAGATAAAACAAGATTAATATGGGAGGTATTAATATGGAATATAAGTTTACAACGGAAAACTTCGAGGCTGAAGTGTTAAATAGTGATAAGCCAGTACTTGTTGACTTCTATGCGGATTGGTGCATGCCATGTAAGATGATGGGTGCAGCTGTTAAACAGCTGGCTGATGAGTATGATGGCCAGGCTAAGGTAGGTAAAATCAATGTAGATGAACAGCCAGAGCTTGCAGGCCAATTTGGAGTTAGATCCATTCCATTCTTTGCAATTATCAAGAATGGTAGGTTAATAGATAGCGCGTTAGGTGCTATGCCTAAGGAAGCACTTGAAGATAAGTTAAAGAAAGCATTATAGGAAAAAACACTTGGAAGGATTAGGTGAGGAATGGATTTATCTACAAGCATTAATATATCGACCATAACAGTTTTTTTAGAGGGACTGCTTAGTTTCTTTTCTCCATGTGTGTTGCCATTATTGCCAGTTTATATCGGCTATTTATCAGGTGGTACAGTATCAGTGGATAAGGATGGCAATCGAATATATGACAGGAAAAAGGTCCTAGTCAATACAATATTCTTTGTGATTGGGATTAGTATGGCATTCTTAGTTCTAGGACTTGGTATGAGCGCAATAGGTAAGTTTTTCAGCGGCAACCAGATTATTTTTGCTAGAGTAGGTGGAATAATCATTGTTTTACTAGGTTTATTCCAGTTGGGCTGGCTAGGTGAAAGCAAGCTACTTAATGGAACTCATAGACTCCCCCTTAATATAGAAAAAATGACGATGTCCCCAATCACTGCTTTCGTGATGGGATTTGTAATTAGCTTTGCTTGGAGCCCTTGCGTAGGACCAGCCCTATCTTCAGTGCTTATTCTTGCATCTTCTGCTAGCTCAAGCGTAACAGGCTTTGCATTAATAGGCATTTACACATTAGGATATATAATTCCATTTCTCCTAGTAGGATTATTTACCACAACTCTTATGGATTTCTTCGGTAAGCATAGGAATATTGTGAAATACACAGTTAAAATAGGCGGAGTTCTCCTGATTATCATGGGACTCCTCATGTTTACTGGCAAGATGAATAGCATCACAAGCTATCTATCAACAGTTAGCAATCAGGAAGTTTCTGCAGAAGAGACCAATGCCGAGAAAGATACTGAGGAAGATATAGAGTCATCAGAAGATCAAGATGAGGATAATAGTGCAACTGAATCTTCAGAGGAAAACACTATGGCAGCCGTTGATTTTACACTTGTAGACCAATACGGTGAAACACATTCCTTGTCAGATTATAGGGGCAAGATTGTATTTTTAAACTTCTGGGCTACTTGGTGTCCGCCTTGTAAGGCAGAACTCCCATATATTCAAGAGCTCTACGAAGAATATCAAGCTATGGAAGACCCTGACGTTGTATTCTTGGGTGTGACATTCCCAGGAAATGGCGATGAGCAAGATATTGATGGTGTAACACAATTTTTAGAGGAAAACGGATATACCTTTCCAGTACTTATGGATACGGAAGCTTCGCTAGCATTGCCTTACTATATAACTGCATATCCTACCACTTATTTAATTGATCCTGATGGAAATGTGTTAGGCTATGTGCCTGGCGGCATGACCAAGGACATTATGGAAGACGTGATAGCCCAAGCAAAAGAAGCAAGCTATACGAAATTTGACTAACACAACCAAGCTTCTCGAAAGCTAACCAAATGCGATATTATTTGTTAAGAAAGATAGTTGGATTGTGCCGGATAAGATTGATAATTCGAAATAGAAAATATAATATTTTTGTTAAAAATTACCTTGGACAGGAAAAAGAATATTTGATAATTTAGCTTTTAGATTATAAAGCGTGTGTAGCGAAAGCGTAAGTCCAGCGTCTGGCGGCGGTCGTTACATACGCTTTTTTATGTGGAGGTATGACATGAACAATCCTATGAAAGAAGCACCAGTTAATTCACTGATGCTAAAAATGGGAACACCAATTATTATATCTATGATGATGCAGGCACTTTACAATATTGTGGATTCAGCATTCGTATCAAATATGGGCGCTAACGGTGAGATGGCACTTAATGCGTTGACCCTGGCATTTCCTGTGCAGGTGTTATTAATTGCGCTGGGAATAGGAACCGGAGTAGGAATGAATGTTGTTGTGGCTAGAAGCCTTGGACAGCGTGATTTTGAGAAAGCATCAAAAGCGGCCGGAACAACAAAAGTTTTGGCATTCATTATATTTGCAATATTTTTCCTGTTTGGTGCATTTGGCGTAAAGTTCTATATAGGAACTCAAACATCAAATTCTACTATTTCAGAGATGGCTGTAGTTTATCTTAGGATATGCTGTATGTTATCCTTGGGAAACGCATATTTTACAGTTTATGAAAAATTGTTGCAGGCACATGGACGCTCAAAGTATTCAACAATCGCCCAGCTTGCTGGCGCACTAACAAATATTGTATTAGATCCTATTTTAATATATGGATTGCTTGGACTTCCAAGAATGGAAGTAGTAGGAGCTGCACTTGCTACAGTAATAGGTCAGTTTGTATCAATGGGACTAGGATGGTATTTCCATCGTAAATACGATAATGAAATTTCAAATGATAGAAAGTATTTAAAGCTGAGCGGTTCTATGATTAAAGAAATCTATTCAATAGGTGTTCCGGCAATCATTGCGCAGGCTCTTATGTCAATAATGACATATTTATTGAATGTCATCTTTGTTCGTATTGGAGAAAATGTGGTTACTGCATATGGTCTCTACTATAAGATTCAGCAGTTCATACTTTTTGCTGCATTTGGAATGAGAGATACAATTACACCTATTATATCTTTTGCTCATGGAATGAAGGACGAAAAAAGAATTAAAGAAGGAATGAAATGGGGAATACTTTATACATCAGCGATTATGCTGTTTGGAACATTGCTTTTAGAAGTATTTGCCAGCCCATTTGCAAATATGTTTGGGCTATCAGGAGAGACTGAAACGATATGTGTTGCAGCTATGCGTATTGTTTCAATTAGTTTTTTATTTGCAGGTTTTAATATTTCTTTTCAGGGAATATATCAGGCACTTAATGCTGGTCCTCAGTCACTTGTGATTTCAATTTTAAGGCAATTTGTGCTAGTTATTCCTGTTGCTTTTGTATTTTCAAATATGGTCATTTCAGGGAGCGCATCGTAGTCAATAATATGGATAACATTTATAATCGCTGAGGTTTTAACTGCAGTGGTTGGATATATAATGCTTAGGAGAATCGTTAAGGCTAGTTTAAGTGTTAAAGTAATTTAACGCATAGATTAATGCAACACAGTTGCAATTAAACGGTGTTAGAAATGAGGTCAATATGTCAAAGCGAGAAGTTCCAGTAGTATTGATAAAGCAATCGAGATCGCTCAAGTCATATGTGTGACTATGAGCGGTCTTTTTTGTTAATTAAAAAAGCAGTTGACACTATGTCAGTGAAGCGATATTATTTAAATACGGGTTGACACAATGTCAATACGAAGGAGATAGATCATGGCAGTAGAGCTTAAAGAGACAATTGATAAGAGAAGAGAGGAAATAATGGATGCTTGCGAAAAGCTTTATGAAACAATGGGTTTTCAAAGCATTAACATTAAAATAATCAGTACTGAGACCAGCTTTTCCAGACCTTCTATATACAATTATTTTCAGACAAAAGAAGAAATCTTTTTAGGTCTTCTGACCCGTGAATATAAGAAATGGAATGATGCACTAAAAAGCATCATAGAAAGAAATGCTGATATGGATGAGGATGCCCTAGCAAGGGCTATAGCAAAATCTATGGAAGAGAGAAAGACTCTTCTGAAAATCTCAGCTATGAATCTGTATGAGATAGAAGAAAACAGTAGGCAAGCGCTTCTTGTAGATTACAAGAGAACTTTCAAGAATTCTATAGAGCTTTTTGATGAATGCTTGAAAAAACATCTTAAGGTTTCTGATCAAAAGAGTGAGCAAATACGATATGCATTCTTCCCTTATATGTATGGGATTTATCCATACTCATATCCTACAGATAAGCAGATATCAGCGATGGATGAGGTAAAGCTGTCTCATCTAGATGTTACTATTTATGAAATGACGTATCAGTTTTTGAAATTAATTTTATGATTAGAAGGAGTGAGGAACATGAGTGAAAAAATAGTACAGACAGCAGGAAGAACTCAGCTTGGAGAATTTGCACCAGAGTTTGCGCATTTTAATGATGATATTCTTTTTGGTGAAAACTGGAATAATCAGGACATAGATGTTAAGACACGCAGCATCATCACAGTTGTGGCTCTCATGTCCCAGGGAATCACGGACAGCAGCTTGAAATATCATATTCAGAATGCTAAAAATCATGGTGTTAAACAAAATGAAATGGCTGCTATTATAACACACGTGGCTTTTTATGCAGGCTGGCCAAAGGCATGGGCAGTATTCAATCTGGCAAAGGAAGTATATAATGAACAATAGGAGGTTACAATGAGTATCACAGTAAATTTACGTTATAAAGGACATAATGGTGCTGCAAAAAAATTCGCAGAAGAGATGATTAGCAGTGGAACAGTTGATAAAATTCGAAACGAAGCAGGAAATCTCAGATACGAGTATTATCAGGCACTTGATGCTCCTGAAACTATTCTTCTGATAGACAGTTGGGAGAATCAAGAATCCATTGATGTTCACCATGCTTCACCTATGATGCAAACTATAATGGAGCTTCGTGAAAAATATGACCTTCATATGACTGTAGAGCGATATAAATCAGATGATAGTATGCCTGATAAGGATGCAGATTTTATCAGAAAATAAAATAGCTGATACTGAGGAAGAAGAGGATTCAGCTTAGGCAGCTTCATAAAGAATGTTTTAACGGGGAGTCTCCTATGGAGGCTCCCCGTTAGTATATTCAAGATAGTAGCGTAAGAATTAATTATTTTTTTTATAATCATTGCCCCAATCTTTTTATGGAACATACGCTGCTTTGCAGATAGCGAAGTGAAGTCCATCGCATTTTGCTGCATATGTCAAAAATAAATATTATTATCAAGAAAAAATAATGTTGAATTTTTAAAAATATATAGAGTAGAATAGGTCCAAACATAAGCTAGGAGAATAAATTAATGGAGAAAAATCTTACACAGGGAAGCTTACTAAAAAATATTATGATTTTTTCGGGACCATTTCTGCTTTCTTATTTTTTGCAGACATTGTATGGAATGGCTGATTTGTTTATAGTTGGTCAATATAATGGTGCAGCATCTATATCAGGAGTATCTATAGGTTCTCAAGTAATGCACATGATTACTGTCATGATTGTAGGTCTTGCCATGGGAGCTGTGGTTATGATTGCCAGGGGTGTTGGTGCTAGAGACCGAGCTAAAATATCAAAGACAATCGGAAATACAATAGTGTTATTTGTTATAGTTGCCCTGATTGTGATGGTCATTTTATTAGTATTGGTGAATCCAATAGTTTCGGTTATGAGCACACCAAAAGAAGCTATTGAGGAGACTACAGCATATCTTTTAGTTTGCTTTGCAGGTATTCCTTTTATTGTTGCATATAACGTAATTGCAGCAATTTTTAGGGGGCTTGGAGATTCCAAAAGTCCTATGATTTTCATAGCTATCGCATGTGCTGTAAACATTGCATTGGACTATCTTTTTATTGGCGGATTGGGAATGAAGGCGGTAGGTGCAGCATGGGCAACAATTATTGCACAGGCTTTCAGCGTTTTGATTTCTATTATTGCTATTTACAAAATGAAATTGGTGACAATAGCTAAAACGGATTTACGAATTGATAAATCAGTTTTAGGCAGCATTTTAAGAGTAGGCGTTCCAGTCAGTCTACAAGACGGCTTCATTCAGGTATCATTCCTAATAATCACTATTATTGCAAATACAAGAGGAGTTGAAATATCTGCAGCGGTAGGTATTGTAGAAAAAATTATTTCGTTCCTGTTTTTGGTGCCATCATCGATGTTGTCGACTATTTCAACGATTTCGTCTCAGGCAATTGGAGCTGGAGATAAGCCTTTGGCGAGAAAGGCACTGTTCTACGGTATGACTATAGCCGTATCAATAGGTTTAGTGTTTGCGATTGCATTCCAGTTTATTGCAGAGCCAGTAATAGGAATGTTTACAGATGATATGGTGGTAGTTGCACTTGGTGTGTCATATATTAAATCATACGTATTTGACTGTACAGTTGCGTCCTTCCACTTCTGTTTTAGCGGATTCTTTGTGGCATCAAACTATTCATATATTTCATTTATTCATAATGTGGCGTCAATTATTTTGATGAGAGTTCCTGGCGCATACTTTGCATCGATATATTACCCAGATACTCTTTTCCCAATGGGTCTTGCAGCGCCACTCGGTGGAGTGATACAGCTAATCATCTGTGTGATGGCATATATGATCTTGCGAAGAAGAGAGAAAATATAATTAATAATAGCGATAGGGGTTTTATCTATAGTTTTTATATTTGGTTACATATTAGACAGACTAAAAAAACTGCAGGTAGAGTTGTTAAAAAAGTCGTGCTACTATATCAAGGCTAATTTTTTAGAAAGAGGTAATAATTAATTGATTATAGAGTACGACATTGATGTTTTAGATAATGGAGAAGAGGAGAAAGAGGAATATTTCTTCGAAGCAGAAGCCTCCAGTCTAGATGAATTAATATCATTTAGCAGGACTATCAATATAAGTAATCCTGATGAAGCAGGTATTTGTGTTTACAAAGATAATACTTCAGGAAAATATATTGTTCCATTTGTTGCAGATGGACCTTCATCACCGCTAAACTATGGAGAATTCCTCAATATAAAGCCAGTAGAGGAAAAATACTGGAATTTTGAAGAGGGCAGAACCTACATAACAAATTTAGGGATGCTTGCGATGATTTCCGTGATAGCTTAATCAATACTATAAATAGCATACATATAGAATGGAGCCTACGATTAGTAGACTCCATTTTTGGGCTTTATTGATATTAGGCAGATTTGCAATGACTTGTTGTGCAGAAGATTTATCGATGTCTGGTTTTGTATGTGATTACGCAAAAGCCGAAGCTCTGGAACTGGATGATTGGGTAAAGTATTCAGGAATAATTGATAAAGACTATATAGAAAAATATGATTTGTGGTATTCTGTTATATATGTGAACAGGGAACCATCTATAAATTTATGAGAAATAACTACCGTGAGGGAGGTAGAAAATGAAGAAATACACAATAAAAATAGACGGTATGATGTGTGGTATGTGCGAGGCTCATATTAATGATGTAATTAGAAGAACGGTACCAGATGCAAAGAAGGTTACAGCATCTCATACCAAAGGCATTTCTACTTTTTTAGCCGAAGAAGCTAATGAGGAGAAGTTAACTCAGGCTATTTCAGAAACGGGTTACACTGTTTTAGATATAGAGAGTGAGGAATATAAGAAAAAGGGCCTGTTTTTTCGTTAAAAATAGAAGCTTTTTGTAAGGAAATATAAAATGGTGATAGGTGTTAGTGCCTGCTTATTAGGCGAAAAATGTAAATACAATGGTGGTAACAACATCAATGAAAAAGTCATAAATTATATCAAGGGACATGAGGTTATTCCAGTATGTCCAGAGGTTCTTGGTGGGCTTCCTATTCCAAGAGAGCCTGCGGAAATAGTGGATGGTGTGGTTAAACATAAAGATGGTAGTTCTGTCGATAAAGAATTTAGAACTGGTGCACAAAAAGCTTTAGAAATTCTAAAAGATAGAGGCGCTGAGCTTGTAATTTTACAATCAAGAAGTCCTTCTTGTGGTGTCAAAACTATTTATGATGGTACATTTTCTGGGAAACTAGTACCAGGTAATGGTGTATTTGTAGAATTACTCAAAGAACATGGAATAAATGTATTAGATGCAGAAAATCTAGGTTAGCACTATATGGAAATACTTCTTGTGATTGATATACAACAAAAATATATGAATAGCTACGAACCAAGCCTACTTGAGAGAGTTAACGTGCGTATTCATGAGGCTGTTGCTTCAGACATGCCTGTAGTCTATGTGCGAAATGTAGGAAAGCTTGAGAATGAGGATAAGTATGTACTGGCAGAAGGTCTTGACGTAGTATCTGAATTTGTATTTGCTAAAAGATGGCCTAGTGCTTTTTCTTCGGAAGAGTTTGTTCAGTTCATAGAACGACTTAAGGTAGATACTATCAATATGGTTGGTGTTGACGGTAGATGTTGTGTAGCCCGAAGTGCCATGGATGCTAAGAAAAAAGGTTATGAAGTAAGGCTGTATCTAGATTCTGTGGCTGCTACCAATGATAATTTCTTTTTAAAAGAGCTTCCTGAAATGCAGAAAGCAGGGATAGAAATAGTATCTGATTAAATAATCAGTTTACAGGGGATAGATAATGCAAAACGCGGAGTTTGAAAAGAGTCGTAGGTTTTATGAGAATCAAGTGGCTCCTATGATACATGAAAAGTTTCCTAAATATGAATCAAAAATAGCAGTAGGCTTAGTGGGAGAGGGTTCAGATTGTTTTGGCTATGATGATTACATGTCACGTGATCATGATTTTGGCACTGGCGTCTGCTTATGGCTTACTGACAAAGACTTTGATGAAATAGGATGTCTTTTATCCATAGCATACAATGAGCTCGCTATGCAGTATGGTGGTGAAAACCTTACTGAACGACTTCAAGAGCGAAGAGGAGTTATGACTACAAGGTCATTTTACTCAAACATTCTTTATATTGATTGCAATACTAAGGACTGTATACTTACGGAAAATGATTGGCTTAATCTAGAGCATAGCTGTCTTGCTACTGCAACAAACGGAGAGGTTTTTAGAGATGACTTGGGAGAGTTTACGAGATTCAGGAATCTTCTTTTAAGCTACTACCCAGATAGTATTTGGAGAAGAAGAATAGTAAATGAGCTTCATCATTTTTCAGCAGCACTTCAGGTAAACTATGCTAGGTGTATGACTAGAAATGATATAGTGGCAGCGGAGCTTTGTAGAGTAAAAGGTCTTGAGTCTGCTATGGAGCTTTACTTTTTGCTTAATAGAAAGTTTTCGCCATATTATAAATGGACTTACAGAGCCTTATCTGAACTAGATAATGACGGTGAGTATGCAATGCTTGTTAAAAAGCTTGCCTCTACTGTAAGCGATGATGCGGCTTGGAGATTTAATACGTATAATCCTAGAAGCATCAATATGAAAGATAAAGTAATTGCTACTGCTGAAGAAATAGCAAAAGCTTTAGTGGAGCTTCTTAAGAAAAACGAGTTGATAGGTGGTAGTGATTCCTACTTGGAAATATACATAGATGAAATATTAAAGATATAAAGAACAGGGAAGAATATGGTAAATAGAAATAGATGTACACAAAAGGAAATTGGCATTGTAAAAGAGAAACGAGTAAAAAGCAATCATGTCACCATAATGACAGTTGCATATTTAATTGATGGTGTAGAGTACGAAATCACGGAAAGGCTAAAATATAAAGGTGAAGCCATAAAAATAGGGCCTATTCCTATTGGACAAAGACGTTTTCCTGTAATAGGAATAAAAAAAGGTTTTGGATGAAGTAGATATTTGTTATAATCCTGAAAATCCTGCCGAGGCTTATATAGTCGGAAACGATGGAATATGGACATCTTAAATATGGATATGAAAAGCTGGCTTAAGTCAGCTTTTTTAATTTTCCCATTGTGTTTAAATTGTTTAAACTGAGTAATGTCATCTAACTGTTCTATTATCATTCCCAATAATGTTGATTATATAGGCTCTGCTACATGCAGTTGCTATTTACCTACTAAAAGAGTATGCTTTTAGAAAAGCAAAAGATAAGGGGGATAGTAAACATGATTTCGAGAGATGAGGCCTTTGATTTATTGAAGAAATACAACAAGGATTCGTTTCATATTCAACACGCTTTGACAGTTGAAGCTGTTATGAAATGGTATGCAAATGAACTTGGATATGCAGATGAAGAGGAATATTGGGGAATTGTTGGACTTTTACATGATATAGATTTTGAATTGTACCCTGATGAACATTGTTTGAAAGCTCCCGAATTATTAAAAGAGGGCGGTGTGAGTGATGATATTATTCATGCAGTATGTTCACACGGATATGGAATTACTGTTGGATGTGGAAAAACTATAGATGTAGAGCCAATAAGAGAGATGGAAAAAGTACTCTTTGCAGCTGATGAACTGACAGGACTTATTTGGGCGGCAGCTCTAATGCGACCATCTAAGAGTACTAAAGATATGGAATTAAAATCTCTTAAGAAGAAATACAAAAGCAAAGGATTTGCTGCAGGATGTTCACGAGAGGTTATAGAACGTGGTGCAAATCAGCTTGGCTGGGAGCTTAACGATTTGTTAGATAAAACATTGCAAGCAATGGCAGCTAGTGAGGATACAATTAACGAGGAAATGTTAGCGGTGTAAATGGCTATGAAATCCATTCTTATTAAAGATACCACACGAGAATAGCGTGAGGAGATTATAAAATATGACTAATTAAAAATTCGAAATTTATAGAGAATAACGATATGAAATATTCTAAATTAGAGAAGCAAATAAAGAGGCGAATTACTGTAATAGTGTTTATTGCTCTATTGACAATTATCATAGCTACACTATTATTTACGCAGAAAATAGCAACTAGCATAGGATCTAAGTACGCTATACAGGGAGTAGATGTTTCACATTTCCAAGGAGATATAGACTGGAATGTGTTAGAAAAACAAGGAATATCTTTTGCTTATATAAAAGCAACAGAAGGAAGTAGTTCTGTGGATTCTTGTCTTAATCAAAACTACCAAGGTATACAGAATACCGGGCTTGAATATGGTTTTTACCATTTCCTGAGTTTGGAAAGTACGCCTGAAGCGCAACTTGAAAACTTTAAAGCCGCTACAGGCGAGTATCATATGGATTTGATTCCCGCCATAGATATTGAATGGTATGGTGACGAGAGACATAATCCACCAGAAAAAGAAGAAGTATTAAACAGCCTTTTTCAAATGGTCTCGCTATTTGAAAAAGAATACGGCCAGAAACCTGTTGTGTACACTACTCAGAGCTATTATCTTAAATATTTTTATGGCGAAAAACTGGATTTTCCGATTTGGATTAGAAACGTCTATTTCAGTCCTTTTCAAGAATGGGCAATTTGGCAGTACACAGACCGAGCCGTTATGGATGGATACTGTGGTGATGAAATATACATTGACCGCGATGTTATTAAAGATTCAGAATATAAAAACATTCGACTGAATGATAGCAAATTTGTTCCGAAAAATTTGTGAAGAGAATCTAAACTGAACCTATGTTTAACCTGTTGCAATTGCAACAACTATAAACATAAACAATTGATATATTGTATGTGTAAATATAGATTGATTGAATTGGAGGTTAGCCATGGAAGAAAAGAATATTATTTTGTTAAAAGACTATATAAAGCGTCTTAGTAGCGGTGAAGATCTAGAATCTGTTCGTGCGGATTTTGTAGAAAATTTTTCTGCTGTTGAGGCGTTTAATATAATGCAGGCTGAGCAACAGCTGATGAAAGAAGGTGTGCCTTTTACAGAAGTGCAAAAGCTTTGCGATGTTCATTCGGCATTGTTCCATGGCAAAACTAGAGAAGAAAAAATAGCTAATGCAGAAAAAGAAGTTGAAGCATCAGCAGCAAGAGTAACAACATCCAATATCACTATAGAAAAAAGAGAAGCTGCAAAAAAGCAGGCTGAAATAGTGGGACATCCACTTCATCTTTTTACTAAGGAAAATGAAGCTCTGAATGAGGAAATAGAGAATGCGAAGAGCTTGATAATAAAGATAGAAACAGAACCATCTGAAGCAAACAATAGAAGAATAAATGACAGTATAGATAACCTCAGAAAAGTAGCTATCCACTATGCTAAGAAGGGTGATTTACTTTATCCTCATATGAAGGCTAAATATGATATTTCAGGACCTTCTGATGTCATGTGGTCGGTTGACGATGAGATTAGGGATGAGCTTAAATTCATAGCAGATTCTGACTTTAGAAAAATCGAATATGTGAATAGATTAGAACATGCCATTACCCGCATGGAGGAAATGATTTATAAGGAGCAGAATATTCTCTTTCCTATTTGCACTAGGTTTTTCACTGAGGAAGAATGGTACCAGATTTATCAGGATTCAAAGGATTATGCGCCTTGCTTGGTTGATTTCATAAAATGGCCTGAGGCAGAAGATTCACTGTCCAAAGAGAACGCTATTAGCAAGGCCACAGAAGATATGATTAATCTCCCAGGCGGACATTTCACACCTGCTCAACTTAGAGCAATACTCAATACTCTTCCCGTAGAAATATCATTTATAGATGAAAATGATATTAACTGTTTCTTTAACGAAGGACCAAAGCTATTTAAACGTGCTGGCATGGCCATAGGACGTGATGTGTATAGCTGTCATCCACCAAAGATTGAGATGATGGTTCGTTCTATAATTGGAGATTTTAAATCTGGCGCCAGGGATAAAGTGTCAGTTTGGATGGAAAAAGAAGGCATCCCAGTGCTTGTAGAGTACATTGCAGTTCGAGATGACAATGGACAATATATCGGCACAATGGAATGCGTTCAAAAAATGGATGAAGCTAAAAAGCATTTTGAAAAATAAAATTATTTGATGACAAAGGTATTTCTATCGAAGTCGATAATTCCTTCGTCACGCATTTTACCAAGCTCTCTTGTCATGGCGCTGCGGTTGATGGATAAGTAATCAGCCAGCTGTGTTCGTGACAGGGGAGCTTTTATATATTTAGATTTTTGTTGCTGAGCGAGGGTTGAAATGTATGCCATAAGTTTTCCACGGATGGATTCTTTTGACATGATTTCAAGCTTATTCATATAGGAGATGCTTTTTTGTCCTAGCAGATGAAACATGTTTTCTGCAATTCTGGCATGGAAGCTACAAGCGTTTTCGCATGTGTGGATGATTTTTGAAGCAGCAAGGAATAATACTCTTGTTTTTTCTACGGCAACAAAAGTAACAGAAGATTCCTGCTCAACGCTGACGGCAAAGTTTTCTCCGAAAAGTTCTCCTGGACCAACATAGGATAGAAGTGATGAGTTTCCCCATATATCTTCTTTCAAAAGGTGCACATTTCCAAAAAGAACAATTCCGATATAAGGGACTTTGTCCTTTTCCATAATGATGGTTTCCCCTTTTTCAAAATCCTTTTTAAAGGAGTTGATACATATCAGTAGTTTATTCAAATTGTCCGGGTGTATTCCCTCGAATAAGGGAATATCATTGTAATCTATTTCTTTCATGAGTTTATTATAAAATCAAACTGTTGCAATTGCAACAAACTGACTCCCGTTCTAGCTGTATATTATGAGCATCAAAGAAATCCGGTTAGAAAATGGAGGTAAACAATGGAAAATAAAATGTTTTGTTATCAGTGTCAGGAAACAGCAGGCTGCACTGGCTGCACAATGGCAGGTGTTTGTGGAAAGAAGCCAGAGGTAGCAAATCTTCAGGATTTATTAGTATATGTTACCAAAGGAATTTCATTTGTGACAACAAAGCTTAGAGCTGAGGGGAAAGAGGTATCGGAAGCTATTAATCATATGATTTCGATAAATCTTTTTACAACAATTACAAATGCAAATTTTGATTATGATTCAATAGCACAGAAGATTGAAGATACTATTAATGCCAAGGAACAGTTATTAGAAAAGCTTACAGATAAGATTAATCTTCCTGATGCCGCTATCTGGAATGGTGATAAGGCACAGTATGATGAGAAAGCTAAGACAGTAGGTGTTCTTTCAACTAAGGATGAAGATATTCGTTCATTGAGAGAGCTGATAACATATGGCCTTAAGGGACTTGCTGCTTATTCAAAGCATGCAAATGCTCTTTTAAAGGATAATAAGGATGTTGATGCATTCCTTCAAAAAGCGCTTGCAGCTACTTTAGATGATAGTCTTTCAGTAGATGATTTGGTTGCGCTAACTCTTGAGACAGGCAAATATGGAGTGGATGGCATGGCACTTCTTGATGAAGCCAATACATCAGCTTATGGTAACCCTGAGATCACAAAAGTAGATATAGGCGTTAGAAATAACCCTGGTATTCTTATCTCAGGTCATGATTTGAAGGATTTAGAGATGCTTTTAGAGCAAACAAAGGGTACTGGAGTAGATGTTTATACTCACTCAGAAATGTTACCAGCCCACTATTACCCATTCTTTAAGAAATATGATAATTTCGCTGGAAACTATGGTAATGCATGGTGGAAGCAAAAGGAAGAATTTGCAAGCTTCAATGGCCCAATTCTTATGACAACGAACTGTATTGTGCCACCTGCAGATTCTTATAAAGATAGAATGTTTACTACAGGTGCAGCAGGATATCCTGGATGTAAGCATATTTATGCGCCTTATGGTGAAACAAAGGATTTCTCTGAAATTATTGAAATGGCAAAGAAATGTGATGCACCTACGGAAATTGAAAGAGGAGAAATTGTAGGTGGATTTGCTCACGAGCAGGTATTTGCTCTTGCAGATAGTGTAGTAGAAGCAGTAAAAACAGGAGCAATCAAAAAGTTTGTAGTAATGGCTGGCTGCGATGGAAGAGCAAAGAGTAGAAGCTACTATACTGAGTTTGCGCAGGCTCTTCCAAAAGATACAGTGATTCTTACAGCAGGCTGTGCAAAGTATAAATACAATAAGCTAAACCTTGGTGATATCAATGGAATTCCAAGAGTTTTGGATGCAGGACAGTGTAACGACTCATACTCGTTGGCACTTATCGCATTAAAGCTCAAGGAAGTATTTGAACTTGATGATGTTAATGAACTTCCAATTGTTTACAACATTTCATGGTATGAGCAGAAGGCTGTAATAGTATTACTTGCTCTTTTATATTTAGGAGTCAAGAATATTCACTTGGGACCAACACTTCCAGCCTTTCTCTCACCTAATGTTGCAAACGTTCTTGTGCAGAATTTTGGTATAGCAGGAATTACAAATGTAGAAGATGATATTAAGGCATTGATATAGCCATATACTGAAAGAATTTATGAAAATAGAAATAGGGCTGCGCTTGGCAGCCCTATTTTTTCAATGTAAGAAATCCTCTAACTAATCTCTTTGAATTTCTCAACCTCTATATTTAAAGTTTTTATTGTTTCTCTGTTATTCTCAGATTCACTTTGAATATCCTCAACTGACTGGTGAAGAGTGTTCATTTCTTCAGTTGATTTGATTAGTGCGGCAACACTGTTTTCAGAGGCGACACTGATTTCGCTGATGCCGGCAGAAAGTGATTCAGTGAGCTCTTCCATGGTTTTTGCGTGGTCAGAGAACTTCATTAAAAGTTTGTTAATCTCCGTAATTCCGTTTTGATTCTCAATAGCATTTTCAACAAACTTGTCATAGTCAACAAGTATGCTTGATGTGAGATATTCAAGCAATTCGTTGGCGTTGGCCACAAGCTCATGGACGGAGTCAAGCACAATAACATTAGTTTCTTGAATGCGGTTTGCTATGGCCTTTGTGTTTTCAGATAAGCTTTGGATTTCTGTAGCAACAACAGCAAATCCTCTACCGGCATCGCCTGCTCGTGCGGCCTCAATAGAAGCATTGAGGGCCAAAAGGTTTGTCTGATCTGAGATAGAAAGAATGTTGTCAGTAAGTTCTCTTATGTTTTCCACAGAACTACTTTTCTCAATTGATTCTTCCATGCGAGAACTTATATCTTCAATCATGTTCATGGTTTGTGCTTTGCTTGCTTCAGAATTGTTTTTAGCAATTTCAGCATGTGCAAGCAATTCTTGGACTTGAGCAGTGTTCTCTACAGAACCATCTTTTATTTCTTTTGCAGCAGTAAGAATATTCATTGAAGATTCGTCGATAGTTTGAAGAGTAGCATTTATTTCTTCCATGTTTGCAGAAAGCTCGCTGAGACTTTCAAAGATGGAAGCGGAAGTGGTTTCACAATCATTTATGTTGTTATTCATGTTGAATGTTGCAGACTGGATGTTACTTGAACCATTTTGAATAGATTTTATTACCTGCTGTAATTCATCTAAAAATGTATTAATTCCAATGGCGATTTTGCCAACTTCATCTTCGTACAAGTAATCCATACGCATGGTCAAATCACCCTGGCCAGACTGAAGCTCATCAATCATTTGATTCATCTTCGCCTGCATATTTTCGAGAGGTTTAAGTACTGTTCTAAGGGTAATGAAAATTGCAATTCCCATAGAGACAATGAAGATAACACCCATCACAATGGTGATAGCAGTAGCGCGATTAACACGTACTTTCACAAGGCTTGTTTCGTGCTCAACTAAAGAATCAAGGGTGTTTAAATATTCGGTTTCAGGGGTTTGCATATCGGCAACAATAGTTGATAGGGTCTGATATTCTGATTTAAGTATGGCAGGATTGCCGGCATTTATTGCAGCAGCAACTTTATATGCCTGAGCAGCATAAGCCTGAATTGAATCATAATAATCAGCGTAAGAATCGCGGAGTGAATCATTCATTTCTGCATCAGAAAATGCATCAACGTCAGCCTTAATTGATTCAGAAGTTTCCAGTAATCCATCAACTAAAGTGTTGTAATCACTAACTACTGCCCAATCTTGCCCATTCATTTTTGTAAGCGCACCAATTTCAAGCATTGCCATGTTCTGCTTTAAATCATTCTGAAGAGATTTTAATTCCACAGTATAATCTGCCAATAGAGTTGTAGACAGCTGCACCTGATCGTTGGTAACACCGCTCATTCCTGCATTTATCGAAAACAAAATCAGCAGTACTACTAGGATTGTTAAAATTCGTAGTTTAATAGACTTTTTCATATACAAAATCCTCCATTATTCCCATTTTGCTAGAAGCAATATACCATCATTTTCACTGAATGATATTTATATAGGATAACTGGTAGGTTTGAAAGTATAACTGACAGTACGTAGAAAATTATTGTTTCTTTCGCTCCTTTGATAGTGTAAAGTTTAATTAAAGATGTAGGGAAACGGGAATACAAAAGGAGAGAAGATGCAACAGAATGAAATGGAAAAGCAGTATTTAAGGATTTTGTCCAAGCAATTTCCTAATGTAGCATCCACTGCTACTGAAATTATTAACTTGCAGTCGATTCTTAGCCTTCCAAAAGGCACAGAGCACTTTCTTTCGGATATTCACGGTGAATATGAGCAATTCGCTCATGTTTTAAGAAATGGCTCGGGAGCGGTGAAGCGCAAAATCGATGAAGAGTTTGGCAACATGCTTTCGGAGAAAGAAAAGAGAGATTTAGCCACCCTTATTTATTATCCAGAAGAGCGAATCAGAATGATTAAAGAATCAGGCTGGGGTAATTCAATGGACGACTGGTATGTTGTGATGATTAACCGCCTGATTCAAGTATGCAAAGCAGCTGCTAGCAAATACACCAGGTCAAAGGTGCGAAAGGCTTTGCCAAAGGATTTTGCATACGTTATTGAGGAGCTTATTACTGGCAGACGAGACCACAGTGACCAGGAAGCATACTTTAACGAAATTATCCACACGGTAATTCGTATTGGAAAAGCGCCAGAGCTTATTGTGGCGCTATCGAATGCTATCAGCCGTTTTGTGGTGGATCATCTTCATATTGTAGGAGATATTTACGACAGAGGGCCAGGTCCACATATCTGCATGGATATTCTTATGAAGTATCATAGTGTGGACATTCAATGGGGAAATCATGATGTAGTGTGGATGGGAGCTGCAACAGGACAGCTTGCTTGTATCGCCACAGTGCTCAGATTTTCTGCTAGATATGGAAACCTTGATATTCTTGAAGATGGCTATGGCATAAATCTTCTTCCACTGTTCAAATTTGCTATGGAGACCTACAAGGAGGATCCTTGCGACCAGTTTGCTTTACACTATCGTGAGGGCGAGTATGATTTGGCAAATGCGGAAATTGACAGGAAGATGCATAAGGCCATAGCAATCATTCAGTTCAAAATTGAGGGGCAGCTCATAAAGGAACATCCTGAGTTTAATATGGATGACAGACTTCTTCTAGATAAGATGGATCTAACAAGGGGAGTTGTCCTTATAGATGGTAAAGAGTATGAGCTTTTAGATTGCAATTTTCCAACAGTTAATCCAGAAGACCCTTATGCTTTATCCAAAGAAGAAAAGGATGTAATGGATAAGCTTCGAGTAGCTTTTATGAAATGCGAGACGCTACAGGAGCATGTAGGATTTTTATATCGTAAAGGCGGATTATATAAGACTTACAATAACAACCTTCTTTTTCATGGTTGTGTCCCTCTTGATGACAAGGGCCAATTCAAGGATGTGGAATTGTGTGGCAAACACTATAAAGGAAAAGCATTGTATGACGCCCTAGAACAGCTTCTTAGAAAGGGTTACTATGCAATAGACCCGGAGGAGAAACAAAAGGGCATGGATATGCTTTGGTATACATGGTGCCACGCAAATTCTCCTGTGTTCGGGAAAGACAAAATGGCCACATTTGAGCGCTATTTTGTCGCAGACAAAGAGACACATGTGGAGAAAAAAAATCCATATTACACTTGGTATGACAAAGACGAAACTGTAACTATGATTCTCAATGAGTTTGGTCTTAACTCACCTGAGAGCCACATTATAAATGGCCATGTTCCAGTGGAGGCTAAAAAGGGCGAGCTCCCTATCAAGTGTGGTGGAAGATTAATAGTAATCGACGGAGGATTTTCAAAAGCTTATCAACCAAAGACTGGTATCGCGGGATACACACTTACATATAATTCATATGGTTTCTTACTTGCGGCACATGAGCCTTTTGAATCTGTAGAAAAAGCAGTGGAAACCGGAAGCGATATTCATTCTGACACAGTGCTTGTTCAACACGTGGACAGACGAAAGACTGTGGCAGACACAGACAATGGACAAGCATTAAAGCAGAATATTATGGAGCTTGAAGAATTGCTTGAAGCATATCGCACAGGTATATTGGTTGAATCATAAAATAGTTGAATTTTAAAGGATATTTAGAGTAGAATAGAGCCCAAATTTAGTTAGGAGAATAAACTAATGGAGAAGAATCTTACACAAGGAAGCTTACTAAAAAACATTATGATTTTCTCGGGCCCTTTTCTACTCTCTTATTTTTTACAGACATTGTATGGAATGGCCGATTTGTTCATAGTTGGCCAGTATAACGGAGCAGCATCTATATCAGGTGTATCAATTGGTTCCCAGGTAATGCACATGATTACAGTCATGATTGTAGGGCTTGCTATGGGTTCTGTTGTTATGATTGCAAGAAATGTGGGAGCTAAAGATCGTGGACAGATATCAAAAACTATCGGAAATACGATAGTGCTGTTTGGTATAGTTGCACTTGTTTTGATGATAGTTCTATTAAAATTAGTAAATCCAATCGTTTCCGTTATGAGCACACCGGTGGAAGCCGTTGATGAGACTACAGCATATTTAATGGTTTGTTTTGCAGGTATTCCATTTATCATTGCTTACAATGTTATAGCGGCAATCTTCAGAGGTCTTGGGGATTCCAAAAGTCCAATGTTTTTTATAGCCATTGCCTGTGTAGCCAATATTGGGTTGGATTATCTTTTTATTGGTGGCTTTGGAATGAAGGCAGTAGGTGCAGCATGGGCTACAATCATTGCCCAGGCCTTCAGTGTTCTAATCTCTATTATTGCTATTTATAAAATGAAATTGGTATCGATCTCTAAAACGGATTTACGAATTGATAAAGCTGTTTTAGGAAGCATTCTAAGAGTAGGTGTACCAGTTTGCTTGCAGGATGGATTTATCCAGATTTCATTTTTAATAATTACGATTATTGCAAACACTAGGGGTGTTGAAATATCTGCAGCAGTAGGTATCGTTGAAAAGATTATTTCATTCTTGTTTTTGGTACCATCGTCCATGCTATCAACTATTTCGACTATCTCATCTCAGGCTATTGGAGCAGGCGACAAACCTTTGGCAAGAAAAACTCTTTTCTATGGCATGACTATCGCTGTATCAATTGGTATTGTGTTTGCAATTGCATTCCAGTTTATTGCAAGCCCTGTAATCGGCATGTTTACTGATGATATGGTGGTTGTAGCGCTTGGTGTCTCATACATAAAATCATATGTATTTGACTGTACAGTGGCATCATTCCATTTTTGCTTTAGCGGATTTTTTGTGGCATCCAATTACTCATATATTTCATTTATCCACAACGTGGCATCCATCATTTTGATGAGAGTGCCGGGAGCATATTTTGCATCAATTTATTATCCAGATACTCTGTTTCCAATGGGCTTAGCAGCCCCACTTGGAGGAGTAATTCAGTTGATAATATGCCTTGTGGCTTATAGGATTCTTAGAAAAAAGGAAAAGGTATAAGCATATACTAGAGATTCTTTTCACCCCATCTTTTAAGCTCTAATAAAATAGGGATAATACTTTTAGCTTTGTCAGTCAGGGAATATTCAACTCTGACTGGCATTTCATCATATTGAGTTCTTATTACCATGTTTGCTTCTTCAAGCTCCTTGAGGGAAGTAGCGAGCATGGTATTTGTTATTCCAAAAACAGAACGTCTCAAATCCCCGTAGCGAACGACTTCCTCTTTGTCAATCACACAGAGAATCATAATTTTCCATTTTCCGCCAACTATATTTAATACTTTCTTTAAGCCGCAATCTTCTCCGGCAATGTTATCACAAAGGGGTTCTTTCTTACTCATTTATCTACCTCCCTGGTCAGTTTTTTCTTACTAGGTTAATATTTTCTGCGTACTTGATATATTTTTCGTACCACATATAATAAACCTATCAGCTGAAAATTGCAATGAATTAGTTTTTGATAAAGAAAGTCCAAGGAGGTTGGAAAAATCATTATGGGTAAAACAGTCATTATTGGCGGTGTTGCTGCTGGTGCAAGTGCAGCTGCAAGACTTAGAAGATTAAAAGAAGATGAAGAAATTATTCTGCTTGAAAGAGGAGCGTACATTTCATACGCAAACTGTGGATTACCTTATCATGTAGGTGATGTAATTCAAAATAGAGAAGATTTGCTTGTTACTAAAAAACAGGTAATGCAGAATCGTTTTAAAATAGATGTAAGAGAAAACAATGAAGTTATCTCTATAGATAGAGCAAACCAGACTATTGCTATTCGCAAGAATGATGGTGAGGAGTATCAGGAAAGATACGATAACCTTGTGATTGCTACAGGTTCATCACCAATCAGACCTAGAATAGAAGGAATTGATTCAGATAAGGTTAAAACATTGTGGACAGTTCCAGATACAGATGAAATCAAAGCATATATCAATGACAACAATGCTAAAACAGCTGTTGTAGTTGGTGGAGGATTTATTGGTCTTGAAATGGCAGAAAACCTTCATGCTTTAGGTTTAAAGGTAACTATTGTAGAAGCGGCAAATCAGGTCATGGCTCCAATCGATTATGAAATGGCATTACTTTTAAATGAAAACATTAGAGCTAACAATGTTGACCTTATCCTTGGAGATGGTGTAGCAAAGTTTGAGGACCAGGGAAATGCAGTAACAGTAAGTCTTTCAAGTGGAAAGAGCGTAACAGCTGATTTAGTTATCCTTTCTATTGGTGTTCGCCCAAACAGTGCTTTGGCAAAAGAGGCAGGACTTGAACTTAACGAGCGTGGCGGAATCGTAGTAGACGATCACATGCGTACATCTGATTCACATATTTATGCAGCAGGTGATGTGGTTGAGGTAACAGACTTTGTATTTGGTGACAAGACAATGGTGCCACTTGCTGGTCCAGCAAATAAGCAGGGAAGAATTGTTGCAGATAATATTGCGGGCATTTCTTCAACATATAAGGGAACTCAGGGTTCTTCTGTTGTTAAGGTATTCGATTTAACAGCTGCAGCAACAGGTGCAAATGAAAAGGCTCTCAATAGACGTGGCATGGTAAAAGACAAGGATTACAAGTCAATTATCGTAACACAGAATTCGCATGCAGGATATTACCCAGGCGCAAAGCCAATGATTTTAAAGCTTGTATTCTCAATGGATGGAAGCAAAATCTACGGAGCTCAAATAGTTGGAAAAGAAGGTGTAGACAAGAGAATTGATACACTTGGAACAGCTATCAGATTTGGTGGTTCTGTGTATGATTTAACTGAAATGGAACTTGCATATGCACCACCATATTCTTCTGCAAAGGATCCTGTAAATATGCTTGGCTTTGTAGCTGAAAATGTTTTAGCAGGATTAGTAGAAATTGCAGAGTGGAACGAACCAGACACAGACAAGGAAGCTACAATCCTTGATGTAAGAGAGCCAGGCGAGCTTGCAATGTATTCATATGAAAATGCAATCAATATTCCTCTTGGACAGCTCAGAGGCAGACTCGAAGAGCTCGATAAGAATAAGAAATACATTGTAGTATGTGCAATCGGCGTTCGAGCTTACAATGCAGCAAGAATCCTTAAAAACAACGGATTTGAAAATGTAAAGGTTTATCCAGCAGGAACAAGAATGTACATGTCTACACATAGAAATCCTGATGAGTTTAGCCAGGAATTTGTATGTAAATATTAAGCAGATAAGACTATACCAGGTTATAAGAATAATTGATAACTTGGTATAGGGTAGATAAAAGGAAATCTATTGAATGTAAAAAAGACGGCCGTTTGGCCGTCTTTTTGCTTATTTGTTTCCTCGAAAAGTGGAAAAGATTTGTATATAATTTATAAGGAGAAGATTTGGGAGGTGAAAGGATATTATGCAGAAAGTTTTAAACTCCTATGTGCTGGGAGATATGAATGCAACATATCTTATTGATGAAGATACAGCTAATGTAGAACTTGTTTTACTGCCAGCTGAAATTGAATATAAGGATTTGGATTATCAAAAAGAAAAGCCATATACCGATTCTTTGGTTCAAATTAAGATTATGGGGGATACATATAATGGCGGATATGCTCCAGGTATTACTATGCGTCAAAGCCCTACAGTAATTGGTTTTAAATACAAGGATCAAAGTGTAAAAACAAAAAATGATGTCATTGAAATAAAAACGCTTTTGGAAGATGAGAGGGGCTATCTAGTAAGCCACTATCTTAAATATACAGATGGTGAAAAGGTTATTAGAACCTATTCTAGTTTTAAAAACGCTAGTAATCAAAAAGTATCCTTAGAATCACTTTCAAGTTTTTCATTAGGTAAACTGTCACCACTGATGGATAAAGATGGTGCAGATACTTTAAAACTCCATAGAATTCGTAGCGTCTGGAGCATGGAAGGTAGAAAGGAAACAATTTCGCTTGAGGATTTACAACTTGAACCATCATGGGGTGGCCATGCAGTTAGATGTGAAAGATTTGGTTCTATAGGATCACTTCCAGTTAATAAGTTCTTCCCTATTATGGTGTTGGAGGATTCTAAGAATCAGATTTTTTGGGGTGTGCAACTTATGCATAATGCTTCTTGGCAAATGGAGGTATATAGACGAGGAGATTATGTTCAAATTTCAGGTGGTTTAGCTGATCGTGAGTATGGTCATTGGACAAAGACATTAGAGCCAAACGAGGAATTTGTATCACCCGAGGCGATTGTTTCTGTATGCCAAGATGAAGCTGAAGAAATATATAGACGACTGACTTCATCCCTAAATAGGGTCGTAAATGATGGACCTGAGTCAGAACAGAGTTTGCCAATAATGTTTAATGAGTATTGTACTACATGGGGAAATCCATCTCACGAGAATATATGTGAAATAGTTAATACCATTAAAGATAAAGGGTTTGAGTACTTCGTTATTGACTGTGGCTGGTATAAGCAAGAGGGAATTCCTTGGGATGTTTCTATGGGCGATTATGATGTGTCCAAAGAACTTTTCAAAGATGGACTAGATAAGACTGTTCAAACTATTAAAAATGGTGGAATGAAACCAGGAATTTGGTTTGAAATAGATAATGTAGGAGAGAAGTCAAAAGCTTATCAAGATACAGCTCACTTATTAAAACGTGACGGATATCCATTGACTACTACCATGAGAAGATTCTGGGATTTACGCCAAGAGTATGTGCAAGATTATTTAACCCAAAAGGTTATTGGTACCTTAAAGCAATATGGATTTGAATACATGAAAATGGATTGTAATGACAACGTGGGAATTGGATGCGATGGAGCTGAATCCCTAGGCGAAGGTCTCAGACAAAATCAGGAACAATCTATTAAATTTATACAGAAAGTAAAAAAGGAAATACCAGGAATCATTTTAGAGAACTGTGCTTCTGGTGGACATAAGCTTGAACCTTTAATGATGTCACTTTGTAGTATGGCCTCATTTTCAGATGCACACGAGTGTCCAGAAATACCTATCATTGCTGCAAACTTGCATAGGGTAATCTTACCTAGACAAAGTCAGATTTGGGCTGTTATAAGAAAAGATGATTCACTAAAGAGAGTAGCTTATTCTGTAGCAAATACTTTTTTAGGTAGAATGTGCATTTCTGGAGATGTATGCTTGTTGAGCAATTCACAGTGGAAAGTTATAGATGATGGTATTTCTTTCTACAAGAAAATCGCACCTATCATTAAAGATGGTAAAACATATTTCTACGGAAGCAAGATAGGTAGTTATCGTCATCCAAAGGGCTGGCAAGCAATAGTTAGAGAGAGTCTAGACATGAAAGAAGCGTACGTTGTAATACATGGCTTTAATCAGGCTAAAGGTGAAAAAGTATGTTTAGACCTAAGTAAAGATTATGATTTAGCTGATTGTTATTCTTTTCAGACTGAAAATATTTCTTTCAATACGGGAAGATTGGAATATGTCATTCCTGATGAGATGTATGCTATATGCGTATATTTTAAAAAGAAGTAAAGGCAAGCTGAGCTGGCATTATAGCCAGCTCATTTTATTGAAACAATTATCGCCTTCATCAATGATTGTAAGTTTTATATTAGATTTATTGTAGTTAATACGAGCCAATTCTAGGACTATTTCTTCGTGAGTATGATGGTAAGTATTTAGATAAACACCATTTATACCAGCAGCTATAGCAGAACCGATATCTGCTTTAATTTCATTACCTATCATTACGGTGGCAGAGGGATTGAGCTCGTGTTTTTCAATAAGAGCGTTTATAAACGCTGAATCAGGTTTTTTAATTCCCATATCCGAAGAGATAAAAATGTCATCAAAAAGATCTGTGAGTCCAGTATCTGCTAATTCTTTCTCAGTGAAAAGACGCTGGGCATTTGATAGAAGATAAACATTGCTGCCGGCTTCTTTAATTTGTTGCAGCACGTTTTGAACGTTACTATAGCATTTTAGCTTATCGCGAGACTTTTCCCTAAATGTGGTGCAAAGTTCTTTGATTTCATTATCACTACAGTTGGATGAAATAAGCTTTTTCCAAACCCATTCGATTTTTATCTC
>JAEEGH010007791.1_pt1 | contig 25585 bp, 20 predicted proteins | sample 9134181 | NCBI WGS metagenome assembly JAEEGH01 (sample SAMN16246544, study PRJNA631951) | gut metagenome | biome: gut microbiome; feature: rumen; material: DP-attached | host: Bos | place: Iran: Karaj | collected 2018-10
ACAATCGCCCGTTGCGGCACCAAGAACTTTATCAAGAATTTGAAGGAAGGCGACAAGGGCAGCGTCGATCTCATCGGTCAGTTCGGTGTGGGCTTCTACTCCGTGTTCATGGTCGCGAAGAAGGTCGAAGTGCTGACCCTTAAGGCCGGTGAAACTCAGGGTTACCTGTGGTCTTCCGAAGGCACGGGCGACTTCGAGATTTCTGAAGCCCCGCGCGACAAGGTCGGTACCAAGATTACTTTGTACCTCAAGGATGACGAAGACGCCGAAGACTTTGCTAGCGAATGGAAGATTAAGGACATCGTGCAGAAGTACAGCGGCTTCGTGAGCTACGGTATTTATTTCCACCCCGAAGCAACGAAGAACGACAAGGGCGAACTCGAAGAAAAGCCGGAAGAACGCCTGAACGAAAAGCAGGCATTGTGGCGCCAGAGCGAAAAGGAAGTCACCGAGGAACAGTACAAGGACTTCTACAACGTCATCAGCCACGAAGCCGACGAACCGGCCGCCTGGAGCCACAGCCACGCCGAAGGTTCGCAGGAATTCTGGAGCCTCGTGTACATTCCGTCGAAGGCTCCGTTCAACATCTGGCACAACGACGCACTGCACGGCCTCAAGCTCTACGTGAAGAAAGTCTTTATCATGGACGACTGCAAGGACTTGCTACCGCCTTGGCTCCGCTTTGTGCGCGGCGTGGTGGACAGCGAAGACTTGCCGCTGAATGTGTCCCGTGAAATCTTGCAGAACAACAAGATTATCACCAACATCCGTAAGCACGTGATTAAGAAGGTCCTCGACTCCCTGCAGAACATGGCCGACAAGGATGCCGCAAAGTACAACGCCTGGTGGCGCGAACTCGGCATGGTGCTGAAGGAAGGCTTCTACATGAACTGGGAACATCTTGACGAACTCAAGAAGTTGCTCCGTTTCGAAAGCACCAAGACGGAAGGCGATGCTCTCGTGGGCCTCGACGAATACGTGAAGCGCATGCCGGAAGGCCAGAAGGAAATCTACTACCTCATCGGCGACAAGAATGCCGTGAAGTCCAACCCGATGCTTGAAGCCTTCAAGGCCAAGGGCTACGAAGTCTTGCTCATGAGCGACGGCATCGACGAGTTCATGATGTCTAGCCTCCAGGAATTCGGCGACAAGAAGTTCCACGACATCGCCCGCGGCGACGTGGACTTCGAAAAGACCGAAGACGAAAAGAAGGCCGAAGAAGCCAACAAGGGAATCTTCAAGGGGCTCTGCGAAAACCTGCAGAAGGTCTTGGACGAAGACATCAAGGAAGTCCGCGTGTCCAGCCGCCTCAAGGACAGCCCCTGCTGCCTCGTGACCAGCGAAGACGCCATGAGCGCCCAGATGGAACGCATGATGAAGGCCATGGGCCAGAAGAACCTGCCGAAGAGCAAGCGCATTCTGGAAATCAATCCGACGCACCCGATTTGCGAAATGCTCAAGAAGAAAGCCGAAGCCAAGGAAGACCTGGGCGATTGGCCGAAGGCCCTCTACGGTCAGGCCCTGCTTGCCGAAGGTTCTCCGCTCCCGAACCCGGCTGAGTACGTCGCCGCGATTACCAAGTTGCTGACGGCTTCTGTGAAATAAGGTCAGAGATTGCCACGAGTGCGTTGCGTCATCCTGAGGGGCGAAGCCCCGAAGGATCCAGACCCGAATATTAGGAAGACCGCGACCCAAATCGCGGTCTTTTTTGCTATTTTCACCCATAGTTGGAGATTCATAATGACTGCACTTTTTCTAATACTATCATTATTCCTTTTTTGCAGTTGCTCCAACTCCGTATCGTACGAGCCATACGCTGATATTCACAGCGAATTAGATTCACGTACGAATATGGTCCGGCTCCATTCGACGGGCATCGAAACTTATGTGGGAACAAACAGCGACGACGTCAAGCCCAACGAACGCCCGAAAATGATGACGAAATTCGACTATGATTTTTCCATAGCCAAACACGAAACCACCTGTTCCGAATTCAACAGCCTCATGGACTTGCAGGTGGACTGCGAAAACAAGGATTTCCCCGCTACAAACGTCACCTACTACGACGCCGTCCTTTTCGCCAACGCCCGCAGCAATTCCGAAAAAAAAGACACCGCATATACATACTCAAAAGCCACATTCGATAAAGAAGGGCATTGCATCGACCTGGAAGGACTCGTTTTCCACCCGGAAGCGGAAGCCTATCGCCTGCCCACCGAAGCAGAATGGACGCTGGCAGCCCTACAGGGCTGGAAAATCAAGAATGGCTGGACGGCCAAGAATTCCAAATATAAAATCCAGAAAGTCTGCACATCAACCGCAAATAATGCCGGCATATGCGACATGGAGGGCAACGTCAAGGAATGGGTGAACGACTGGCTCGGTCTTTTCCGCGACACCTCCGTAACCGACTTTCTTGGCGCACCCGACGGCGAAGGCATCGGGGAACGCATCGTAAAAGGAGGCAGTTTCAGGAACGACGCTCAATCAGTCTCCCTCCACTCCAGAGGAGACATCTATCTGGTCACCTCTTCCAACAAGGCCGACTATATCGGATTTCGTCTCGCCTACGGAACAATTCCCAATCCATCCTGGATAAACCGCGAAGGAGAACTGAACGAAAGCCCCATCACCATCTTGGCAAACTCAGCCACGTTGAAGTCACTTACCGGAAAAACAAAATCAAAGTTGGTATTCCGTAACGACGTCACCGGCAATCTAGCCATTATCGACTATTCCAACTCTCCCGCCCTGGTAAATGAAATCAAGGACACACTGGACGCCTACCATCCGGATATATCACCCGATGGCAACTGGGTCGCCTTCTGCACAAAAATCGAAGGCCAAAGCGGGAAATCTTCCGTCTACGTACGAAGCGTGAAAGACCTGGAAACACCGGCAATAAAGCTGGACGTAGAAAGCGCCGCCATTCCCCGCTGGCGCGTACTCAAAAACGGGGACACAACGATAACCTACGTTACAGATGCAGGCAACAACCAGGATGACAGAGAATTCTTTTCTCGCAGTACCTGGCAAGTCAAATTTACAGGCGGGAAATTCGGGACTCCGCAAAAGATTTTTGACGGAGCATACCATGGCGGCATGAACGAATCCGGAAAATTCTCCGTTACCGGTTCCAAGCTCTTCCGTGTCCGCATCCAAAAATACACAACGGCTTCCGGCCCATACACTATAGATACCGTATGGTACGGAGGCAATCAGGTTTGCAACGTATCGCTTTCCAAGGACGGCGACAACAAGACTGTCTTCCTCGACTTCGGCGGAAAAACAGGTCAGGAATTCGTCGGCGAGTCTTATGGTCCGCACGAAAGGCTCTTTATCACCAACAGGAGCGGATACCTGGTGCAGAGCATTGCCGCTCCAGATGGATACACTTTCGACCACACGGAATGGGCGGGAGACGGCATCATCGCCACACTCGCAAACAAGAACGGAGCACACACCAAAATAGTCTACATCAATACGGCAGACAGCTCCATTACAGAACTGGCAACAGGCGAAGAATTGTGGCACCCCTGTCTCTGGATAAAGAACAAGACATTCCTTACGGACAAAAACATCTTGGACCTAGATAGCGCCGGGATTTATTACAGCGAAAATGCCAAAATTTGCGTTTTCGAAGTGCGAGAAAAAATGGAGGACTTTTGGACGCAGAAGGATTCCGTTACCGTAGTCGCCTTCGGAAGTTCAAGGACCCTCTTAGGCTTGATGCCCTCAGAAATGAAATCGGAAAAAATGCTGAATTTCGGCTATTCCGGCGGAGACCTTTTCGGTACAGAATACCTGTTTTATAATTACGTCCTCAACCACATCAAAAAGTTGAAATTCATCGTCATCGAAATCACGCCCAACATTTTCTGGCGCGTTCCGGCGCAAGACTGGCACGACATATACAGCACGAACATCGGCCTCCATTACGACGAGAACCACAATTTCTGGAAAGACAACATTCCAGATGGTTTTATCGACGCAGTCATCGACGCCCCAACGCTGGCAAACAAGAGCGGCCTGCTTTACCGCGAGGACTTCACCTTGGCATCGAGATCATGGAAGCACGTCATCATCTCACACGATTCCACCGACATGCAATACGACAACGTCCTCATGAAAAACAATTTCCTCCGTTTCACGCAAATTGTCGAAAAGGCAAATGCAGCAGGCATCAAGGTTATCGCATTGAACTACCCTGTACATCCCGGATACGCCGAAACGGGCACATCCGGCCCTCACGGCCCAGCAAGGTCCACCGCAATGAAATTGCAGGAACGGATTGCAGAATTGGATGTCGTCCTGATGGACGAAAACAAATGGGGGCTGCACGACTATACCGACGAGATGGCATACGATCCCGACCACCTGAGTTACCTGGGCGCGATCCAGCTGACGCACCGTCTGGATTCGCTGCTGCAGACACTCAAATAATAATCGGTGCGATATTATGCTTGATGTGGTAGCGGTAGAAGAAATTCACGCCTAGATTGAACATCGAGCGGAAGGGATGCCGCAAGAAGCTCCTGCAGAACACAATGCGCTTGTAGATGTTCTTGATGGAATACACTTCGTTGTAGAGCCACCAGTACATCTCGTCAATTTCCTTGGCCGTCAAGTGCTTGCTGTTTTTCACCGCCGGCCCAGACGGGCTGTAGGTATAGATATCCTTGTTGACCAGGTCCTTGCTATCCTTCACCTCTTCGAAGAACGGTGTTCCCGGCACCGGCGTGATGATATAGAACTTGGGCGCGGTCACCTTATTGTCTATTACGAACTTCGCAGTCGCCTTTATGCTTTCCACCGTATCGTCTTCGAGCCCGATCATCATCTCGGTCGCGACATCGATACCGGCATCGATGATGGTCCGTATCATCCGGCTGTAATCCTTCGGGTCTTCCCAAGACTTGTTCATCTTCTTCAGGTTCCCCGCCGTAATCGTCTCCAGCCCGAAGCTCAGGCAAATGCAACCGCTATCGGCAACGCATTTTAGAAGTTCGGGATCTTCGGCAAGCTTGATGGAGCACTGGCTGTACCATGTCATGTGCAACTTCTTGATTTCATTGCACAGGTCCATCGTGTACTTCCTATCCGACAAGATATTGTCGTCTATCAGGAGGAACTTCTTGAAACCCAGTTCCTTCACCTTCCTGATGTCCCTCATGACTTCGGGAATTTCCCTTCTCAGGTACTTACCCTTGTATAGGCAGGCAATCGAGCAAAAAAGGCACCTGTTGGGGCAACCCCTTCCCGCCTGGACCGGCAAGAAGTCTCCAATCTTTTTGCGCGTGACTAGTTCGTACCTGGGCAACGGAGTAGAAAGTTTCTCGACCGTCGTAGTATAGAACGGCTTGAGCGTCCCATTCAGATAGTCGTCCAGCATCTGCTTCCAGTAGCTTTCCGCATCGCCAATCATAATGCAGTCGCAGTACTGCTTGACCTCGTCCGAAACGAGGCTCGCCATGTAACCGCCCATGACAACCGTCTTTCCACGCCTCTTGAATTCCTTCGCAATTTCTATGCCGCGAATAATCGAATGGCCCATGCTGCCTATACCGATCAAGTCGACATCTGTATCCCACGGGATATCCTCGATGGTCTCGATGCATATTTCGACATCCCAGTCATCGCCGCATTCCGCCGCAAGCAGGGGCATCGTGAGCCCGATAAAATACAGCTTATCCTTTTTGACAAGCAGGTGGTTGTTGTCGTATATGGTCGGCTGGATTAGCAGTATTCTCTTACTTTTCATACGTCCCCACCTTTCTGTATTCCCACATCATCTTCACGTAATGCCACAGCATCTTCATCGCACCGCGGAAGCATTTTATCTCGACCTTGACTCCGCATTTTTTGCGGATATACCTCAATGAGCTGAAACTGGCCGTAGTCCTGAAATAGCCCCTGATTATCTCGAAATAATACTGCGAAGGAGTAAGCTTTGTCGGCAGAATTGCGAGATGCGTCAAATCCCATTTTTCGTATTCTTCGCGCTTCAGCAAGAGCTGATCCTTGTAGACATCGTAAATCGGCGTCGCGGGCAGCGGAACAAGCGGCTGCAAATTCACATACCGGATATGCATTCTCCGGATCCACTTGGCGAAATTCCTGAAATCCGTTCGATCCCAATCGGGCCCGACGATGGCACCGGCATACAGGTCGACATTGTACTTGTACAAAATGTCGGAAGCCTTCTCGCCTGTTTCCACGTCTGTCCTTTTATTGAAATCGTTCAAGTCGCTTTGCTTGAAGCTCTCGATGCCCACAAACACGGCGTCAAGGCCATGCTGGCTCAACAGTTCGATCATATCCGGGTTCCTGACGATAAAATCCGCCCTGCCGAATATGATAAACTTCTTGTCAATCTTGTTTTCGTCCAAGAGCTTGCAGAAAGCGATAATCCTATTCCTGTTCACCAGGAAGTTGTCATCGACAATAAATACGTTCGGCTCTTCTATCTGCTTGAGTTCTTCGATGACAATGCCGAGTTCTTTTTCGTAATACTGGTTCTGGGTAATCTGCACGCAGAAGCAGAACTTGCAATTGTACGGGCACCCGTACGATGTCTTGAGCAAAGCGCAGGGAACATGATATGCGTAGTCATAATGCTTCCGGTACCTCCGCGTGACCTCCCTGTCGGGCATCGGGGGCTTATACGTCTTATCGATTTCACCATGCTTGAAGCAGGGCTTCTCGTTCTTTTCCAGCGCATTCAACAGGATTTCGGTATTCTGCATGCCGTTTACGCCGACGACGTAATCGATATTCTTGTACTTGAAATCGTCCGGCAGCACCTCGCTGTGCACGCCGCCCACCACCGTCACAATCCGCGCATCAACGCCCTTCACCAAATCGGAGTAATGCTTGATTACGTTGACATGCGTTATGTACGACGTAAACATCACCACATCGGGCGCATATCCCTTTACCAGGACGTCGAGCGGCTTCTTCTCGAGAATCATGTCTTCCAGGACGACATCGTGGCCCAGGTTTTTGCATAGGGCCGCAACATATTCCATCTCGATCGGTTCGCAGGTCATAAGATCTGCAAGCCCGAGGGAATTCTTGTGAGGCTTCGGCCTTACCAGCATGATTTTCATATCATCCCTCCCTGAATACGTTAAAACTATAATCTGTAACCTTGTATTGCAAGAAGTTGTTGTACTTTTTTATGAGCCAGTTCAAAAACCTATTGCTATGGGATAGCAAATAGTAGTTATAGTACATCTTCGCGCCGAATTTCATTTTGGCATCATAGGCGGTCTGCCCGAACTGCACATACTTGAACTTGTGCTCGATGGCGTACTTCGTAATTTCAGCCATCATGTTGTAATAGATATCGTACTGGTGGCCAATTTCATAATTGTACCCGCAGAACTCGAATATCAGCATGTCGTTATTGCGGTCTTCGATCAGCTGGATAAACGCCTCCACCTTGCCGTCGATTTTCAGGAGCACCGTTTTCGCGATATCGTTCCTGAAGAAATCTGCCGTCAGCTTTTCGAGGGAATATTCGGAATGGTCGAACACCTGCTCATACAGCTTGTACCATTCGTCCGTAAAATCCTTGTTGTCCTTCAGCAGTTCGTACTGGATGCGTTCGCCCTTCTTGAGCGCCTGCAAGATGCGCCTTCTGTAATTCGCCCGCATCGCGCCCAGGTATTCTTCCCATGTATTCCACTTGTTTTCCAGAATGCAGATGGGCAGATAGTGTCCCTTGGAAAATCCGTCCAGTTCTTCCTTGCCGATATTGATCAGGATTTTCACGCCCTTCATTTTATGAAGGACATCCGTCACCTCTTTCTTATCGTCGTTCCATACGATGCTCGGGTGCGATACCGACAAAGGCAAATAGATAAACTTCATCGGAACGTTCACCTTGTACTTGGTGAATATGAAAAGGTTGAACTTCCGTTCAAACATCATGAAACAAGAATACAGTTTGTCGCCCTTATAGAAAAGGTGGTACGACTGGTTGCAGTAATTCACCTTCTCCATAAACTGCATGAAGGACCTGGACATATAAATATTGTCCCTGCACAATATGTCCCACTCTTCGGGAAGATCCCTCGCAGATTCAATTCTCTTATACATTTTCGCCTTCTATTTCGTACAGATGGAATTCCTTGTTGATTCCGGTGGACAACTTTTTGCAAAGCATTGTCGACGGGATATTCTCTTCCAGTATGAACGACGAGACTCCGGCCGGATACTTTTCTTGCCGCATCAGAATCGACTTGTGGATTAGCGCAATCGCAAGTCCCGTCTTCTGGTATTCCGGCAAGACGCCGATGATGTTGTATATGACGTTATGCGTCTTTTTAAACAAATACTTCAAGTAAAACGTTGCATAGTTCAGTTTCGGCCTGTTGAACAATTCCGCATAGTCGGGATGCGTATAGACAAAACCGATATCCTTGCCGTCTTTCTGCACAAAGATGATGTCTTCCTTCTTGAAGATGAACTTCATCTGCTTCATCAGCTCGTACATTTCATAAGGTGTCTTCTCGGAATAATACGGAGTTTTCTTCAAAGACTGGTGGCAGAGTTCGCCGAACAGCAGCATCTCCTTCTTGAATTCGCGGACATTAAAGTACCTGAACTGGAAATTGTCATACACCTGTTTCAGCATGTCGTTGTCGAACATCGAAAGGCTATGCGTCGCCACATAGTTATACGAGAACGCCCGCTTCATTATCGGGAAGGCGGCATCCATTTCTTGCGCGTAATAATCCAGGTTGTAGTTCGAATTGAATTCGAAATTCCTGTTATAGTTATTCGTGAGTACACCGAGCCCGTAGCTGATTTGCCCGTTTATCCCGACGACAACCTTCTTCTTGCCGAATTCCTTGATGACCTTTTTCGAATACGCGATTAGTTCCTGCAAATACTTCGATGCATTCCTTCTGAACTCGACAAACGAAAGCTTTATGATATCCGTCTCGTCGACGACATAGATGCCTTCCAACTTCACTTCGCCTTCGTCCAAAATCATTATCGGCTTTACAGTGCACCTTCTGGAATAGGAATCCTGCTGGTACAAGAAATTCTTGACGAACAGCAAGTTCATGTCGCAAAAATTTTCGTCATCCTTGTACAAATCGTATATAAAATCGATATACTGCTTCTTCAGTTTCTTGCTGTCAACTTCGATAATTTCCATCGGGTCCACCTACTTAATCTTTTTATCCGTTATCTTGAACTTGTAGATATTCTTGTACTTCGGCAATTTGTCATTGACCTTGTCGATATACCTCTTCAATTCCATCTCGGACAATTCCGTATTGACGATAGCCGTCAACCTGTTGTTTTCCATGATGACATTGCAATCGTGTATCTTGTTGTTCTTCAGAATCTTCTTGTTTATCTCTTCGGGCGAGATGTTTTTCCCGTTATCTCCAATCAGGATATTCTTCTTGCGGCCAATGACATACAGGTAATTGTCCTTGATGTACCCGATATCGCCCGTATCGAAATAGCCGTCCAGGAAATAATCCTTCTTGTCGTCCCTGATGTAGCCGTCGAAAACATTCCCGCCTTTCACGAACACGCTTCCGACGCCTTCGCTGTCCTTGTTTATGATTTCGACCCGGTTGACATCCAGAATTTCACCGACCGACTTGTAGTCGTTATGGCCCTTGTAATTGATGGCAATCGGCCCGGATGTTTCCGTCATTCCATAAACGTTGTATACGGGTAGCCCCACATCGTTGAAGAACTTGTTCGTTTCGTACGGAAGAACGCTTCCGGCAGAGCAACCGAATATGTAGCGCCCGCCAAAGAACTCGTGAATTTCCTTAAAGACCTTTTTCCGGACATCAATCCCGATTTTACGCAAAGCATTGGATACCTTGATGGCAGTCTTGACCTTTTTCCCGCTTTTCTCGAAAATGGCATCCTTTATGCGGTTGTACATGAGCGGGACGCCCATGAACAGGCACGGTCTCGTTTCCTTGAGCAGGACGTTCAGCCTCTTGTAATCATACTCCAGAATGTTGTTGATTCCGGCATACAGGCCGTGGAAAAGGCTTACCAGGGCGTAAATGTGGTACAGGGGAATAATCAGCATGCACGACTGCTCGCTGGTCACGTTCCACTTGCGGTTCAGTTCGGGAATGACTCCAAAATAATTCTGCTCGTCCAGCCGGACGCACTTGGGAATGCCGGTCGTACCGGACGTATGCAGAATCAGGCCGCCGGAGAAACTCGCATCGTTATCGAAATCCCTCCTAGTTTTCAGCACTTCCCTGACGTCACTGAATTTCAGGACCTCATAATTTTCAAAAACGAAATCCAAGTCGTCGTCGAGAATAATCAGGTCCGGCTTTTTCTGCGAAAAGACATTCACGACATCTTCTTCGCTCAATTCCTTGTCGACCAGGAACGCGTCACCGATATTGCATATAACCGAAAGCAGGCAAACCGCATATTCCAGTTTGTTATTGCCGATTATCGCAATCGACTTGCCCTTATATCCAGCCAGGTAACTCGACAGCGTGTTCAGGTACTCATACAGTTGACGATAGCTGATATGGGCATACGACTCCCCCTCCCTAAAAGTAAACGAAACGTTGTCAGGAAGCGTGTCGTTGTAACGCTTTATGCAATCATATAATCGACTCATTCCATTCCTCGTCCATCAAGCAATTTTATTCCCCATGGACTTGACCATATTAGAAAAAAACAACCTCCCAAATAAAGATTAGGAGGTTTTTGGCGACAGGGAGCCCGAATTTAGCGATAAGGCGTTAAATCGGGCTCTACTGGGTAAGCAATCTTAGCCGCTGAGCGATGCTTAGCGAACGATTTTATCCGTGATATAAATTACCACTCTGATAATTCGGTTCCGTGGTCAGGTTCACACCGAGACGGCGGAACACGCCCACGTCAACCTGGGACAAGATAACGCTCGAATGCACTTCGCAGTGGCGGAGTTCCGACAACTTCTCGAGGGCAATTTTCGCATTGTAGTCCGTAAGGGCACACACAGAGAGCGCAACGAGAGCCTCGTCCATGTGCAGGCGCGGGTTCCTGTGACCGAGTCGCTTGGTCTTCAAGTTCTGTATCGGCTCGATTACCATCGGCGAAAGCAGGCGCACTTCATCGGGAATCTTTGCGAGATGCTTCAAAGCGTCGAGCAGGGCGGCAGAAGAGGCTCCAAGCAAAGAAGACGTCTTGCCGGTAATGATGGCGCCGTCATTCAGCTGGATAGCCACGGCCGGGCCTCCGGTCAATTCGGCATGGTTCACGGCAGCCGCAATCACGGGGCGGTCGACCGTACTGATCTGCGCCTGCTCCATGATGAGTTCCTGCTTGTAAACCTGGTCCTTGTCCGCATTGCCCTTGCGCACATCGCAAAGCGTGTTGTAGTAACGGCGGATAATTTCCTGCTTGGCGGCTTCGCAAACGGCCTCGTCGTCGATAATGCAATTGCCGGCCATATTCACACCCATATCCGTGGGGCTCTTGTACGGAGATTCACCCAAAATGCGCGTAAACAGCGCATTCAGCACCGGGAAAATTTCCACATCGCGGTTGTAGTTGATGGTAGTTTGTCCGTAAGCTTCCAGGTGGAACGGGTCGATCATGTTCACGTCGTTCAAGTCGGCAGTAGCAGCCTCGTACGCGAGGTTCACCGGATGCTTCAGCGGAATGTTCCAAATCGGGAACGTTTCGAACTTCGCGTAGCCCGCCTTCACGCCGCGCTTGTTTTCATGGTAAATCTGCGAAAGGCAAACAGCCATCTTGCCACTCCCGGGGCCAGGAGCCGTCACCACCACGAGTTCGCGGGTGGTTTCAACAAATTCATTCTTGCCGTAACCGTCGTCGCTTACAACCAAAGGAATGTTGCTCGGGTAGCCCGCAATCGGGTAATGGCGGTAAACCTTGAGGCCAAGTCCTTCCAGCTTCTTCTGGTAGGCGATGGCGCTCGGCTGTTCCTGCCAGCGGGTCAGCACCACGGAGCTCACGTACAGGCCATAACCACGGAAGGCGTCAATCAAGCGGAGCACATCCTGATCGTAAGTGATTCCTAGGTCACCGCGGACCTTGTTCTTCTCGATGTCGCCGGCGTTGATGGCGATAATCACTTCGGCCTTGTCCTTGATTTTTTCGAGCATGCGGATCTTACTGTCGGGCGCGAAGCCGGGCAACACGCGGGATGCGTGATGGTCGTCGAACAGTTTTCCGCCAAATTCCAGGTATAGTTTTCCGCCGAACTTCGCGATGCGTTCGGCAATTTTTTCGGACTGCGTCTTGAGGTACGCTTCGTTATCAAAACCTACTTTAAACATCTTCCTTGTACCAATTCTAATTGAAATTCAACCTTCCAAAAATAAAAAAAAATTATCACCAGATGAGCCGATATTCACAGCGCAAGAAACGTCTTTCCAAAAAATTTCCGCGCGGCATTTTTGCATTTTCTAATTCGTTAAGTATCAAGAGGTTAAACAACTATATGCAAAAAAAACAGGGCGTTCGGAATGAACGTCCTGTTCTTGAATGTGTGGAGCAAAAAAAATTCCACGCAAAGCCGGATGCGCACCATCAGATGCGCAAGCATGCTTTACTTTACAACTTTGTATGTCTTGCCGCCGACCTTCACCAGCATGACGCCCCTATTGCCCATGCGGATTTCGTGCATTGCGGACTGCGTCTTCGAGGCCTTCAGCACGCGGCCATTGAGATCGGTGACCGTGAACATCGAACCAATCGGAGCATTTTCAATAACAATGGAGCCATTGTGCGAAAGCACTTTTACGCCATCGAAATTCACGCGTGCGGCAATCTTGTCCGGATTCGTCACAGAAGTATCCGGTTCCGGCTTCTTCGCAGTCACCGTCACCTCGTAGAGTTTGCACGATTCAAACGAATTGAAAGTCGTCTCCGTATCATAAGTAACGCCGTTGTACACGTTGCTGTCGACGGTCTTTTTCTCAACTTGCGGTTTCTCCTTCCATATCTTGAAATTGCCGGTCAGGTGGAGCATGGCGAGGTAATGCACCAGGCCGTCGTAGTAGCGCTGGCTGCCCACGATGGGCTTGGAATCCCAGGCCTTCTGCAGCACCTTCTTGACCAAATCCTTGTAGCTCTCTTCTTCAAGCAGAGCGTAGGTAGCAACTGCATTCGCACCGGCCTGGCCGATGGTGAAATCGCCGTATCCGCTGGTGCCGTCCCAGTTGAAGTGGCCGTGCCTGTAGCCGTCCCTCTCGAAGAAGTCCGTGATGACCTTCGCAATCTTCGTCTGGCGCTCCATATCCACACCGAACAGGTAGCTATCCATGCCGTAGTTCATGGGGCAGCGGATGGCATCGAACGCGTACTTGGTGGAGTTGTCGCTAAAGGCATGGTGCGGCGTTCCGTCGAAGTTGCTGTAGTCGCTGCACAGGCCCGACTTCGGGTTTGCGGAATTGTAGATATGGTCGCGGGTCGCCTTCGTCGCCTTTTTCCACTTATCGGTGTTGGTAGTCGACCAGCGGCTGAACAGGTCTACGAATGCAGGCAAACTATAAGAGGCATCGCCCCAGGTGTTGTTGCCGTCAGACGGCTGGAAGGTTGCGATAAAAGACTGTTCGCTGTACAGGGACTGGCCGTTGCCTTTCCAGCAGGCCTTCAAGATGCTCTGCGCATCCCTCATGTAGCCTTCGTCGTTCCAGCGGTGGGCTGCAAAAAGGAGCGACATCATGAAATAGATTTCGCCATCGGGAGCGTTACCCCAGTCGCGCACGGAACCGTCGCGGTTAGCCTGCCAGGCGAAATAGCCGCTTCCACCCGAGGAAGGATTGCTCCACATGTGCTTCTTGGCCCATTTCCAGAGCTTGTCGAATTGTTCCCTGTGGTTGGTCTGCACAGAGATCATCATGCCGTAGCTCATGCCCTCGGAACGGATGTCGTTGTTGTTGATATCGACAATATAACCGCCATCGTTGTCTTCGTAATACACGGTCTTGTCGTTCTGGCCGCCAAAGTAATGGTTCCAGAGTTCGTCAAGCTTGTCCTGGATATCCTTGTCGGTCTTGCCGAGGAAAGTCTTGAACGGGCTCGTGTAATCGCCCGTGTAGTAGGCGCCCGTAGACTGAGAACCGTCCTTTTCGCAGTCGGGACCAAAGTAGGCTCCGTTATCGTCGAAGAATGTGCCGGTGTAGATCGGATTATCCGCCGCGGTGGCCATAGAGGCGCACAGCAAGGCGACCGAAAATACGGATAGGTTTTTCATTTTGTTCTCCCAAGAGTTGATTTAACCTATCCATAACAAACCCAGCTATAATATAGATAAGGGCGGTTCGATTTCACTTATCGCGCAGAAAAAGCCGTTGTTAGGCAAAACAACGCGGAAATGCCATTTTTTCACTAAAAACGCAAAAGTGCCTCCAGGGCAGGAATCTCACTGAAGCCCCGGAGGCACCGTTGTACGGAGAGCTTTAGGCGATTACGAGACCTTCGTTGGTGGCGGTATCGCCCTCGATGTGGAAGGAATTGAGTACCGGATGTTCGCGATCCATGAGCGAAAGAATCAAGTAACTCGCCCTGCTATCGTAGGCAAGGCGCTTGTCTTCTTCCGACGGGCGCGAAGGGGATTCCGGATGAGAATGCCAGTTACCCAGCGGCGAGAGGCCGTTTGCACGCATATCCTTGATGGCGGCAAGCTGTTCCTTGGGGTCCAGCGAAAAATGCTCGTTCGAATGGTCGATATTCGTGAGCAGGTAGACCTTCTCGATATGCTTGTCGCTACCTTCGATGCGCCCCGCAATCAGCCCGCAGGCCTCTTCGGGGAGGTTCTTTTGGGCGTGCGCGAGGATTTTTTCGTAGTTGTCTTTTGAGATTGTGATCATTCGCACCGCCTAGTGTTTCAAGTCGCAGACCGCCTGCTCGTAGTCGATGAGCTGCGTGATGGTCGGGTGCGTGCCGCAAACAGCGCAGTCTTCGGTATGCGTCGGGAGTTTCACCTTGCGGAATTCCATCGTGAGCGCATTGTAGGTAAGCAGGTAACCCGTGAGCAAATTGCCCACACCGAGAATGTACTTGACCGCTTCCATCGCCTGCAGGCTACCGATTACACCGCCCATCGCGCCAATGACGCCCGCCTGCTTGCAGGTCGGCACGGCATCTTTCGGAGGCGGCTCCTTGAATACGCAGCGGTAGCAGGGGCCCTGGCCCGGAACATACGTCATGAGCTGTCCCTGGAAACGGATGATTCCCGCATGGGAGAACGGCTTCTTCGCCATCACGCAGGCGTCGTTAATGAGGAACTTCGCCGGGAAATTGTCGGTACCGTCGATGATGAAATCGTAGTCCTTGATGAGATCGAGGATGTTTTCGCTCGTCACGAAGGTGTGGTACGTAATCACCTTCACGTCGGGGTTCATCGCTTCCATCGTCTCTTTCGCGGACTGCACTTTGGGCTTGCCCACATCGGCTGTAGCGTGAATAATCTGGCGCTGCAGATTGGAAAGGTCGACCACGTCGGCATCAGCAATGCCGATGGTGCCCACGCCTGCTGCGGCAAGGTACATCGCCACGGGAGCGCCAAGGCCGCCTGCGCCAATCACGAGAACTTTTGCGTTTAGGAGCTTCTTCTGGCCCTTCGCACCCACCTCTTTCAAGATGATGTGGCGGGAATAGCGCTCCAGCTGTTCGTTAGTAAATGCCATTAGCAGCCGCCTCCCATGAAGTAGAGGAATTCGACGCTGTCGCCGTCCTTGAGCACGGCCTTGTCAAACGTTCCGCCTTCAACAAATTCCTCGTTCACCGAAACGGTCACGTAAAGCGGGTTGTCAATCTTTTCGGCTTCAATCAGTTCAGCGACGGTTAGGCCGTCCTTGTATTCTTTCTTGTTTCCTGCAACTGTAATAATCATTTTATACTCCTTGGTTAGTCGCCAACCTTCTTCACGATGAGCGTGTAGGTTCCGTCCTGGTTGTCGTCAAGTTTCAAGATTTCGTGTCCCTCTTCCTTGATGCTGCGCGGCACGTTCTGCACCGGTTCGCCGTCGTTCAGGCGGATAGAAAGGATTTGGCCTTCTTCCAGTTCCTCGAGGGCGACTTTTGCCTTCACGAAAGTGGTCGGGCATACGACATCGGTAATGTCGATGGTATCGTCGATTTTTATTTCTGCCATTGTTGTTTCTCCGTACATTGATGTTTTAAATCTGGCCCAAATATAGAACGCGTTTTTGCGCGCGTCCAATACATTGTTTTTATGCTGAATTATCAGTTTTTTCTATAGCAAGTTGCCATCTTATGATTATATAATGTAGTACCACTCCTCGCTCTGGGTAATTTCTTCCGTCTTGTGTTGCTTATCGGTAGAGACGTAGTCCATTTCGAGGCTTTTCATGCTCACGCGGGTATTGGGCGCAACAGAACTCGTAATGAAGGCACTGCCACCGATAATGGCATTTTCGCCTACGACCGTATCGCCGCCTAGAATGGATGCGTTCGCATAGATGGTTACGTTGTCCTGAATGGTCGGATGACGCTTTTTGCCGGAGAGGCGCTGGCCCCCGCGCGTCGAGAGCGCACCGAGAGTTACACCCTGATAAATTTTCACGTTATTGCCAATAACCGCAGTTTCACCAATCACAATGCCCGTACCGTGATCGATAAAGAAGTACTTGCCGATGGATGCACCCGGATGGATGTCAATTCCCGTCTTGGAATGCGCATACTCAGTCATGAGCCGCGGGAGAACCGGAACGTGCAAAAGGTAAAGTTCATGGGCAATGCGGAAAATCGTTGTCGCCATAAGGCCCGGATACGCAAGGATAATTTCGTCGAGGCACCCAGCGGCAGGATCGCCGTCATAAGCGGCATGCAAATCGGTTTCAAGACATTCGCGAATCCAAGGAATCTTCGCGAAAAATTCCTTGCAGATGCGGTAGCTTTCAATCTTGCGCTCGTCCGAAGTCATGGTACCACGGAGCTTGCAATAATCAAGCGCGATGGCCACCTGCTTGTGGAGGTGGTAAAAAGTATCTTCAATAATGACCGCGAAGCTATTCTTCGGGTTGTAAATCTTGTGCGAGCGGTCCCTGAAATGTCCGGGATAAACCACACGGATCAGGTTCTGCAAAATCGTCTGAATCTCGGCCTGGTCGGGTCGATTATAGATGTCAATGTTGTCGATATGCTTGCCGCGATTGTAATCGGCAAAAATCGTCTGGACAGCTTTTTCGACTTCTGATTCCTGGATAAGTTCGTGCATGAGTCAAATTTGTTGAAAGAGAATTACGGCGTTCACTTCGACAAGCTCAGTGAACTTGTTTAGATCCCTGAGCCTGCCGAAGGGCCGTCTTTGTCTAACTTACGCGAACGTCTTCAACGCCCTCACGAGTGCGTCGATGTCGTCCGGAGAGTTGTACAGCGCAAGCGTCGGGCGTACGGTACTTTCGTAACCGAAATGCCTGAGCACCGGCTGTGCGCAGTGGTGACCTGTACGCACGGCAACACCGTAGGCGTCAAGCCTCTTGCCCACTTCTTCGTCGGAATAACCGTCGAGCTTGAAGGCGAGAGCAGAAGCCTTGTTGAGTGCGGTTCCCACAAGATGCAGACCCTTGACAGTCTTCAGTTCCTTGAGGCCATACTGCAGCAGTTCATGTTCCCAGCGGAATACGCAGGGCATCCCGATTTCGGAGAGGTACTGGAGTGCAGCACCCAAGCCAACGGCATCGGCGATGCTTCCGGTTCCCGCTTCGAACTTGTTCGGAATTCCGTTGTAAATCGTGCGTTCGAACGTCACGTCGGCAATCATGTTGCCACCACCGTGGTACGGGCGGGCCGCTTCGAGCAATTCCTTCTTGCCGTAAACGACGCCGATACCGGTCGGAGCAAACACCTTGTGTCCCGAGAACACGAAGAAGTCTGCATCGAGGGCGGAAACATTCACCGGAATGTGCGCGATGGACTGTGCTCCGTCAATGAGGATTCTCACGCCGTGCCTGTGGGCGATGGCGATGAGTTCCTCGATCGGGGTGACCGTACCGAGCACGTTTGAGACATGAGTCACGGAAACGAACTTTGTGCGCTTGGTGAACAACGCCTCGTAATCGTGGAGCTTGAGCTGGCCGGTAGAATCACACGGAATCACCTTGATGATGGCGCCTGTTTCTTCGGCAATGAGCTGCCACGGCACGATGTTCGCGTGGTGTTCCAGGATGGAGACGATGATTTCGTCGCCCGGCTGGAGCGTCGGCTTCACGTAAGCGTTTGCAACCAAGTTAATGGCTTCGGTGGTACCGCGCACGAACACGATTTCCTGCGAAGACGGGGCCCCGATAAAGTCGCGAACGATGTTACGGGCGTTTTCGTAAGCATCCGTCGATGCAGCCGCCAGCGTATGGGCGCCACGGTGCACGTTGGAATTCTCGTTTTCGTAGTAGTACTTGAGACGGTCAATCACCACCTGCGGGCGCTGCGTCGTAGCACCATTATCGAGCCAAACGAGCGGATGGCCGTTGACCTGCTTCGAAAGAATCGGGAAGTCGCTACGGATTTGCGCGAGGTTCTTGGAACCGATGCGGATGGATTCGTTGCGGGAATTGGAGCCGCTGTTAGCGTTGCCGGCCTTGTTCACGGAATCGCCACCGAGAGATGTCGGAGCGTCGATCGGACGAGCATTTTCTGCTGCCTGGGTCTTGGAAAGGACCTTCGGAGAATACCCCGTTGCAGGCGCAGGCGCTGCCGGGACATCGCCGAACTGCGACAAAAATTCCGCTTCGGGAACCGCAGGGGCTTCCACGGAGTTGAGCCAGGAATCGGTGGAATTGCCGCCATAGGCAAACGGAGCCGAAGAAGTCGGCTGGTCGCCATAGGTCGCAAACGGATGTTCCCAATCGAATGCGGGAGTCTGGTTGATGGCAGCAGCCCCTTGGGCGGCGCTCACTCCCTGAGCCGCCGAAGCGTTCTGCACTTCAGGTGCCGCGGGAGTTGCAGCATAAGCACTGTCCGTCAAGTCAGGGAAGTACTCATTTGCCAACTGCTCCAGTTCAGCCGCATTGGGAACTCCGGCGAGCTCTTCCAGCGATCTGGTATCTGGATTATTCGTAATCATAGTATTCGCCAACCTCTACGTCTTCGAGAACTGCAATGGCGTCGTCGGCAAGGATAGCCGCAGAGCAGTACAGGGAAAGCAGGTAAGAAGCAACACCCTTGTTGTCGATGCCGCGGAAACGCACGGAAAGGCCACGAGAGTGTTCGTTCTTGAGACCGGCCTGGAAGAGGCCTATCACGCCGCGCTTGGCTTCGCCAGTGCGCACGAGCAAGATATTGGTCTTGCCGCCCTGGGACTTCGGATTCTTCACGCCGTCCACGAGAAGCTTGTCGGTCGGAACGAGAGGAATGCCGCGCCAGGTGAGGAACTTGCCACCGGCGATGTCAACGACAACGGGCGGTACGCCACGGCGGGTACATTCGCGTTCGAAAGCGGCAATGGCACGCGGGTGAGCGAGGAAAAAGGACGGTTCCTTCCAGACCTTCGAAATGAGTTCGTCGAGATCGTCCGGAGTCGGGCGGCCGTCGGCGCGGAGCGGCTGGATGCGCTGGGAATCAGCCACGTTCTTCAGCAGGCCGTAATCGTCGTTGTTGATAAGCAGGCTTTCCTGACGTTCGCGGAGCGATTCGATGGCGAGGCCGAGCTGTTCCTGAACCTGGTCATACGGAGAGCTGTAAACGTCTTCGATGGCCGTGTTCACGTTGATAATCGTGGAAATAGAATTCAGCTTGTATTCGCGCGGTTCGGTTTCGTATTCGACGTAGCCTTCCGGAATAATGTCGGTTTTCTTGGTCTGGCTGCAAAGAACATCGAGCGGGGTTTCGCCTTCCACGACCTTGTTCACGCGGAACAGGCCCGTTTCGAGACCCTTGAATTCAAGGAACTTGGTGAGCCACTTCGGAGTAAGCGCACCGAATTGCGGCTTGGTCTTGGTGACGTTCGCCAGGTTGTAGGCAGCCTTTGCGCCAAGCGCATTGATGCCGGTTTTCTTTTCTGTAGCTTCATTTGCCATAGTGGTTTACCTCTTGGGTTTGAGTTAAGTGTTGCAGTTCTATAAAGTTTTGTTTCCTATCTGTTTTGTAGGATTTTACAAGAAAAAATTTTACAGCCATGCCCCTTCGTGCGAGAACATGATATCCTTCATGGCATCGACGCCGCCTTTAAGGTTGTAGAGCGGCCCCGTGTAGCCCGCTTCGCGCAAGGTGTTGATGGCGAGAATGCTTCGCTTGCCCTGCTTGCAAATAAAGATGGTATCCTTGTTCGGGTCCAGTTCTTTTTGCCTGCGGGCGAGTTGCCCGATGGGAATCACGATGGCGTTCGGGAAGCGCAAAATCGCGCGTTCGTGCGGTTCGCGTACATCGATAATCGTTATCGGATCGCCATTGTCAATCTTCTTCGCGAGTTCTTCGGGCGTAAAGCCCTCCACCGGAATTTCGTTTTCGGTCTTGAGCCCGCAAAGTTCATCGTAATCGATTTCCTCGACATCGGTAATCGTCGGGTTACTTCCGCAAATGGGGCAGTTCCTGTTGCGTTCCACCTTCAAGATTCGCGAGGTCAGGTACAGGCTATCAATATGCAGGAGTTTCCCGTTCAGGTGCTCGCCGATACCGAGAAGCAATTTGAGCGCCTCGTTGGCCTGGATGCTCCCCACAATACCCGGAAGCGGGCTAATCGCGCCGCCTTCGGAACAGGAAGGAATGAGCCCTGCCGGCGGAGGCGACGGGAATTGGCAACGGTAGCACGGGCCGCCATCCAGATTGAAAATGCCCACCTGGCCTTCGAACTGGTAAATCGCGCCGAACACGACGGGAATGCCGTGCAGCGCGCAAGCATCGTTAATCAGGTAGCGCGCCTTGTAGTTGTCGGAGCAGTCGACCACCAAATCGAAACCGTCAATCTGTTCCAGGATATTCGAAGAATCTAGCTGCACCTTTTCGGCGATAAATTCGATATTCCTGTTGATGTTTTTTACCTTGTCCTTGGCAGAGGCGACCTTCGGGCGCTTGATATCGCGAGTCCCGTAAAGCACTTGGCTCTGCAAATTTTCGAGCGAGACCTCGCTGAAATCGATGACCTTGATGGTCCCGACACCCGCCGCGGCTAGGTACTGGATTACAGCCGATCCGAGCGCGCCCGCACCCGCGACAACGACCTTTGCCGCCTTGATGCGCTTCTGGCCCTTCACGCCGATTTCCTTAAGCATTAGGTGTTTGCCGAAGCGTTCCACCTCGCTGTCATCGAAGGCGACTTCCTTGCGCCTCTCGTCCGAAATCAGGCTTTCGACCGCAGCGCTCTGCGATTCTTCAACAGGCGCTCCGCCGGCGATTGCCGGCAACAACAGGATTTCCGTTTCTTCGGGAAGCGGCGTTTCCCAGAGGGTTTCCACCGTCAGGTTCTTGCCGTTGACATAAATCTGGATAAAATTCCGCAATTTCCCGCCTTCATCGTAAAGGACGTTCTTGGCATCCGGATACATGTCCAGAAGGATTGCAAGAGCTTTCCGTACCGTACTCGCGGGAATTTCTATCCGCGCATTTCTACCAAAAAAATTTCTAAGGGTAGCCGAGATGTATATTTTCACTTTTTCCTCCGTACAAAGAAAAGTGGTATTTTGAACAAAATAACCAATAGTATTGTTTTCAATGCGAAATATAGAACCGGATTTTGCCTACGTCCAATACATAATTTTTATGCAGTCCTATCACTTTTTTTTATAACGCCTATAACGGCAAGGGCCTATCAGCATTTGATATCATTTTTGCAACTTCTGATATCGACAACTCCCTCTCCTGTCACCGAAATTATCACATAAACAAGCCCTGGGACCATGTTTTCGACATCTTCCCTAGACGGGATTGCCTCATAATCGGGGTGCGAATGGTAGAAACCGACTATTTCAAGCCCGCTTCCCTCGATTTCCCGCTCCACCTGGTAAAGAAAGAGAGGGTCCGCCTCGAAATGCGTCCCTCTCCCCTCCCCCTGAATCCGGTTTGGCAAAGCACGTATTTCCGTCACCTCGAACTTGCCATCCGGGGCGTTTTTCCCGAGCAAAATTCCGCAACATTCGTGCGGATAACTTTGCCGGGCTTCTTCTGCAATACGTTGCCGCCAGCTCATTTCTAAACGCTACACGCTCGCATCCAGGATTTTCTTCGCAAACACGTCACGACCGATGCGGTCGATAGTGTACTTGAAGCGTTCACCGGGCTTCGCGTTCTCGGCGAAGAACGTGATGGCCGCATCGCAGATATCGAGCAACTTTTGCTTGTCTTCGATGAAGGGGATAATTGTTTCGCCCTTGTTGATGTTGTTGCCGAAAAGACCGCCGAAGGACACGATGTAGCCGTGGGTATCTTCCCAGGCGTCCGTCGGGCAAGACTTGTAGCAGCGACCGCAGAAGTTGCACTGCGATTCGTCGAAGATGACCTTCTTGTTTTCGACCTTGATGGCTCCCTTGCGGCAAGTCTTTGCGCAGAGCCCGCAACCGATGCACTTGTCTTCGAGCCACTTGACCTTGATGGCACCCTTGATGCCCACGTCATTTTCTTCGGCCTTGAGGCAGTTGTTCTGGCAACCGGTCACGCCGAACTTGAACTTATGCGGGAGTTCGCGGGCAAAATAGCGGTCATCGAGTTCCTTGGCAAGCGCGTAGGTATCAATACAGCCACTCGGGCAAACGGCTTCACCCTGGCACGCCGTAATGGTACGCACGCGCGGTCCGCAAACGCCCGGTTCCACGCCGCCTTCGGCCAAGGCCGCCTTCACGTCCTCCACGTTTTCCAGCTTGATGAACGGGATTTCGACGCTCTGCCTGGAGGTCAAATGGGCGTAGCCTTCACCGTACTTGTCGGCGACTTCCGCGATTTTGGCGAGTTGTGTTGCAGTCAAATTACCGCCCACGACGCGTACGCGCAGCGAGAAATTATTCTTCTGCTTCTGACGCATCCAACCGCCCTTTTTTAGAGTTGCATAATCCGTTGCCATATTTTTGTGTCTCCGTTTTTTTCATGCCCACAAAGGCGGGCATCTCCGTTTAAATTTTCTTTATAGCCTGTTCGAAATCTTCCTTCAGATCCTCGATATTCTCGATACCGATGCTCACGCGGATAGTCCCTTCGAAAATTCCCGCATGTTCTTTCTGTTCCTTGGAACTGTGCGTAAAGATGGTGCTTTCCGGGTGTATCACCAACGTGCGGATATCCCCGATATTGGTGGCGATGGTGGCGTACTTGAGCCCGTTAATCAGCTTGAACGCCCTTTCCTTCGTGCCTGCATCAATCGTGAGGATTGCGCCTCCCCTGCCACCAAGTTGCTTCTGCACCAGGTCGTAATAGGGACTGCTTTTCAGGGCCGGATAGTTGACAGAAACGTCATCAAAACCCTGCAAAAATTCCGAGAGTTGCAGCGCATTGCTGCAAAGGCGATCCATGCGCAGCCCGAGAGTCTCGAGCCCGAGCGAATTGAGGAAAGATGTTTGGGGAGCAACGCAGCAACCTACATTGCGCCAGATTCCGTTGCGCAATTTCGCGATGTAGGCGAACTTGCCAAAACGCCTGTATTCCTCGAGGCCCTTGTAGCGTGCGTAATCCCAGGGGAAATTTCCGCTATCGACAATGAGGCCGCTTATCGCAGAACCGCTGCCGTTAATGTACTTCGAAGACGAATGTACCACGATATCCGCGCCGAAATCGAAGGGATGCACAAGGTACGGCGTAGCCGTCGTGCTATCGACGATAAACGGAACACCGCCCTCGTGGGCAGCATCCGCGACGGCCTTCAAGTCAACAACGTTCAGTTTCGGGTTTCCGATGAGTTCGGTAAACACCGCCTTCGTCCTATCATTCAGTTGCTCGCGGACACTTTCAGCCGTCACTTCGGTAACAAAGCGAGTCGTGATGCCGAACGCTTCCAGGTCATGGAACAGGTCGATCGTGCCGCCAAAGAGCCCGGCACTCGCAATCACCTCGTCGCCCGCGTGCAAAATGTTCAAAAGCGAGATAGTCACCGCCGCCATGCCCGAAGAGCAGGCCACCGCGCCGATCCCCTTCTCGAGCGATGCGATGCGACGTTCAAAAGAATCGTTCGTGGGGTTCGCGATGCGCGTATACGCAAAACCCGGAGCCTTGTTGTTGAACACGGCTTCGAGTTTTTCGGCAGAATCCTGTGAAAAGGCGCTCACCTGGTAAATCGGCGCAAGCGTAGAACCGCTACATCGGTCGCTACCAAAATTCTGGTGCAGTAAAGCAGTATTGAATTCCATTCAGCATGTCTCCGTACATTTTTATATCCGCAGCCAAATATAGAACGGGATTTCAACCCCGTCCAATACTTAATTTTTATGCGGAATTATCAGTTTTTTCTATAACAAAGCCATATTCATCCGTTAAATCACCACCACCGGCTCACGCAGCGACTTGTTTTCGAGCAAGGTTGCCGTATCGCCCTGTGTCACGAACATGCGGTAGATGAACACATCCACGGTCTCGCCCACCTCGATTCTCGGCTGGTCAAAGGAGCGCCGCGCCGTAAGCAAGACCCCGTTCACGCGGACGCGTAGTTCGATACCGTAACCGCGGAAATCCACTTCTTCCACGACGCCTTCTTCTGCAGAATTCTTGTACTTCTGCACTTCGGTTTTCTTGGTCACCTTCACGAATTCTGGGCGCACAATCGCGTTTTCCGCATTTTCGAGGATGTCAAAGCGACGGAAATTACTATAGTCCTTGAAAATGCTGGGTTGCCCGAAGAACGATGCCGTAAAGGCGGTTTTCGGGTTGCTGTAGACCTCGTAGGGCGTGCCCACCTGCTCGATGCGGCCCCGGTTAGTGATGATGATTTCGTCGGCGACTTCAATGGCTTCGTCCTGGTCGTGGGTCACAAAGATGCTCGTGACACCGAGCTTCTGTATCATACCCTTTAGCCAACTGCGCAATTCCTGGCGCACTTTCGCGTCAATAGCCGCAAAGGGTTCATCGAGCAGAAGGAGCTGCGGGTTGGGAGCAAGCGCACGCGCAAAGGCCACGCGCTGGCGCTGCCCGCCCGAAAGTTCGCTCGGGTAACGCTTCTCGAGCCCAGAAAGGCCCACCAGTTCCAAGAGTTCGTGGACACGTTCCTTGATTTCATTTGCGGGCTTCTTCGCAATCTTCAAACCGAAGGCCACGTTATCAAAGACCGTCATGTAACGGAACAGGGCGTAACTCTGGAACACGAAACCGATACCGCGCTTGCTCGCGGGCACATCGTTGACGACCTTCCCGTCGATGATGATTTCGCCACTGTCCGGGTTCTCGAGCCCTGCAATCATGCGGAGAATCGTCGTCTTGCCCGAACCGCTCGGGCCCAGAAGGCCAATGAGTTTCCCCTTCTCGATGCCGACAGTCACATCGTCCGAGGCCTTGAAATTTCCGAAATGCTTGTTGATATGTTTGAGTTCGACGTACATAAAATCTCCTTTCAAGGCTATTTCTTTCTTCCCTTATGTTCAATGACGCTTCTTGCAACCAGAATGAGAATGGCAAGCATCACCAGTATCGACGCCACCGCAAACGCAGGCACGTACTGAAACTCGTTAAAAAGGATTTCCACATGG
>JAEEGH010007793.1_pt1 | contig 25583 bp, 16 predicted proteins | sample 9134181 | NCBI WGS metagenome assembly JAEEGH01 (sample SAMN16246544, study PRJNA631951) | gut metagenome | biome: gut microbiome; feature: rumen; material: DP-attached | host: Bos | place: Iran: Karaj | collected 2018-10
CCGCCCTGAGCTCCCCCACCAGCGGCCGCGGTACCTTCACCATGACCTTCAGCAGCTACGAGCTCGTCCCCGCCGACGTCCAGCAGGCCCTCCTCAAGGCCTACGAGGAAGCCGCCGCCGAGGAAGAATAGTTCCTCTGGGTTCGTGGATGGCCAAAGCGCCAATGCAGTATATCTACGTGGCCTTACGAGGCCTTCCGCCAACCGCGCTGCCAATCTTCGACGAGCAAAACAACAAACAGCAAGGGTGCCTTCATGGGCACCCTTCTTTTATGGTATTATTGTTTAAAATAACGCCATTTCTTTTTATCATATCTTTCGTTCAGTGGGCGGGCATTTATGTCCGCCAAAAACCACCCTTCTACATGGGTTCTTCGTGCCTTCTATATGCCTTCTTTGTCGTCAATGTACACCACTGAAAACCAATTGGATACAGAAAATAGCATGCAAATCAAACAAACCGCTGATTTTCAACAATATCACTATAAGCCCCTTCGGTGATCCTTCGACGATGTGTCGACGGTCTCTTTACTATCATATTTCACACAGGGAACAAAGACAATTACGACATACAAGAACATGGTTTTTTGTGAAAGGCCACACTATTGCACAAATCAACCGCGCCAACACCTTGTGGATTTGGCGTTTGCCAACTCGAACAGACTCGTCAGTTCTACCGCGCATGTTCGATTACGAACACACTGCGTTCGCAATTAAGTTGAGAGCAGATGCAGCAAAAGAATGTTTTTTTAATTGTGACGAATTCGCCACAATTAAGAAACTATCCATCTACCAAGTGAGTATCATCGAATAATATCTCATCCCTGAAAATATTTTTGGCTGAATGAGAAAAAATGTGTATTTTTGCAGCGACCAAGTAGCTCAATTGGAAAGAGCAACTGTTTAACGAACAGTTAGGTTGTGGGTTCGAATCCCACCTTGATAATTGTAAAAAACATAATAAAACAACTCTATTGATTTCTTTTGAAACAAATGGAGTTTTTTTTATACAATAATAAAACCAGCCTTGTTTGCCATAGATGGCAGGTGATGGTAAACACACGTCATCTCTTAATTATGATTCTATAGATGATCTTTTAATGATGATGTATAGCATCTTCCTGAATTTAGATGCCCTCCAAGCCAGTTTCATTCATGGATGCCTTTAAACACACAGAAATACAAGACACCATATTTATTTATGTTATAAAAAACAAGAGAAAAACACCTAAACTATACTATAAGAGATGATATCAGAATATTATGAGTATTATTTCTTATTATATCTTTTCTTTTTGCTACTTCTGTTGGAGTGGAATGATGGAAGTTGCGTTATTGGATTGATTGTTGGTCGTATTTTTCGGTTGTCCACAAAAGATGTTAATTGAGACAAATCTATACCAGAACACAGTCCCAGTTTATAACTAATATTGGGAGTAAAATTTACGTCTATATGATGTTGGGGATGAATCAACGGTTTGTATCCGCGAACATCATTGTCATACCGTAAATAGCCAGGCTCACCTAAAAGCAAAAACTCGAACAGATGAATCGATTCTTCTGGCACATCATCAATATCAAGAAAACAATAACGACTATTATTGTTTTCTAATTCTTGTAAAATACCATTCGCGTCAGAAATATTTTGAGGCAAGACAATACCTCGTTCTCCAATAAAATTAAACTGAGCAACATGGTTGTTGCTATCTGAAATATCATAATCAACTGTTTTAATCGTAAATTGAAAAGAAAAAGACACAATTTTTTTCTCGTCTTGATTAATAATAAAAACGCGATGTAAATTTGAATCATCTATAAAAAGATATGGGGCATGTGGCGTCGTATTTCCATGCCAAAAAGTCAAAAGATATTCAAGAACTTTTAATTCTACCTTAATATAGGTTGCAAAATCAGTTATAGTCTGTAATAATACCTTCGCTTGAAAGTCTTGTAGATTCAGTATATAAGCCATGCCCACGCATTATCTCAGGTCATTCAAAGATTTAAGTTTCTCTGCCAATTCATCCTCTGACAAATCCTCCCAACCCATATAATTTGCAGAATTATATAGAGAATCTTTTTCGGCAGGGTCTTCAATACCCATTTTCAATATGAGTTCTTTCAGTAATTCAGAGAATGGCTTTTTCCTTTTTGCAGCTTGAAATCTAGTTTCGATGTCTTTTCGTTCATCTTCAGACGGAATTCTTATTGTCATTTGATGTTTCCTCATTATTTCATTATATCCGTCAAGAATAGTTTGATTAATGCCAGAGCCTTTATTTGGCAGGAATAATATTGTCTTCAAAAAAGACCGTGTTAACATCGTATATATAGAATTTCTATAAGTATAATTAAAAGTTATTTTTTTTGTTATACATATTACAAAAGGATACTCAAGACCTTTAACATTATTTTTGTTGCTAATTAACAGCGTATTAGGAATCTTTTTCTTTGTCTCATATGCTTTGTTTACTTCCCATCCAAAACACTTCATCACAAGTGATTCAATGTAATTGGCTGTTACATATATATTCTGATCAGAATCTAATAATATGACACAAAAATCATCCACTGTACATGTTGGATTCTCTTCTTTTATTTTTGCTATCTCTGAACATAGATTACTATAAAGAGAGTCTCCGTTATACGGTTTTAAGACAATACTTTCATAATCGTCAGGAACATCCAAGAATCTGCGAACGGGTTCTCTTTTTAGAATTATTGTTGAATTATTGTTAGAACAGGTGTACCCACAAGATTCCCAGTCTTCATTTGTAAGCCAACGTAATCGTTTCTCTTCAAATAGACCGAGCCCTAATCCATGAGCAAACATAAGGGTTTTGGGATCAGTTCTATAGCATTTTGTTAAAAAGAAATCAGCGGAATAACTTTTGCTTAAATCTTCAGCAAAAATACTTTGGAATACATCTCCTGCGATATAAACTTGCCTTGAAGTTACTAATTGACAAAGTTCAAAGAAACTATCTTTGAAATCTTGACACTCATCCACGATGATATAGTCTAACGCGGGGCTAATTCCAGTTTCCTTAAATTTTTCTTTTAATTGTTTTATGGCAAGTTGGCATGCAATATCAAACGATGCCACCATTCTATATGGATAAAAGTTTAAATTATAGTAGTCACATAGATATCTGTATAATCCTGAATTCTTTGATGACATACCGCCCCAAGCATGCGTACACCATAATCGTTCCTCCCACTCAATCTGATGTGTAACTTTCATGAAATTAAAGAACGAGGGAATCCTATTTCGCAGCGAATCTGCTAATATTTTGTTATGGCATGTTACAAATATTTTTGAATCATCACTTTTTTGATATAGTTCTTTTAATTTATGCAGTAGCAGTTCTGTTTTACCCGTCCCTGATAGTCCTTGTATTTTAACAAGTTTCTTGTCAATCTCCTGATAAATAAATCGTGTCTGATCAGCATCGAATGCTTGAATCTTTTGCCGTACTTGGTCTAGGACAGTCGAAGGAACTGTTGATTTGACTCGTTCTATATCATTTATACTACCAGTACACAAAGTGACGAGCAGCTCTGTATTCTTTACGTCTTTAATATCAGTTACTTTTAATTTTGACCATAAGGAAGGTAGGTCATTTATTTCGGTAATAGATAACCCTCTAATAATATATGGTGTTGCCCATGAACTAAATCTTCCCAACTCACTTCGATACTCATATTTCGAATACAAGTATTTGATTATTTCATCAACATCTTCACAGTATTCTTCATAATCTGTATTGTTAGTGTCTCCTTTAATGAGAGCCACTTTGTAGCCGACAGACATAAGCATAAAGCAATTCTCATGTTCGTATGTATTGGCCCGTAAATCAGACTTGGGTAATCGGAACATAAAGATTTGCATTTGGTTTTCATCAGCATACAAAGACACTTTGTTAATAATATCCGCATAACGAAGCGAATCAATATCTGCATATAGAGAAGAAGCCATTTCTTTTTTTTTCTGTAGTAACGAAAAATATGATAAAATATTATATTTTCGTTACACTTCTGACCTGATTTCAAGTTTATATTGGATTGAAAGCATGGTGAAAACAGGTAGGAACAATTCTATTAAATAGATGATTTGACTGGTTTTTACGGTAAACGATATAATTTTGCAGTAACCGAGGTGGTATATCCCCTGTTAATGTTTGTAACCAATACTACAGTACATCCATTTTTTGCAGCCTCTTTTTTCAATGCCTTTAGGCAATTCTTTACACCCAAATCCGATGCAGCATTCCCCCAACCTGAAGTTTCTTTTTCTGTCTTTACATAGACCATTCCTTGAATTGCAGATTCATTGTCAGTTACAATAACTTCTTCCCAATTGACTGCGTTCTCTTTACCCTTCTTTCCTGACTTCATCTGGATACCTGTAATAAACCAACCTTCCATTCCATCTACTACCGACGATTCATAGAGATCAATCTCCTTGCATCCTTTCTTTATTGCAGGGAAATATAGGACAAATTCAGCCTTCCCGCTTTGAGCCTGTGCCATTTGTGGTGAGATTGGGCAATTCTCTGTTTTCAGTAGGAATAGTTTTTGGCCACTTCCTTTTTCAACAATGTATGCGTCCTTGTCCACACAATAGTTGTAACCGGATGCAACTAGAGCACGAATTGTTAGATACACAGCAGTGTATTCAGATGACAACTCAATTGCTCTAATGGATAAACCACTTGAAGCCTTAATAAAATCAGGAGAGACTATTACCGTTTCATTCCCTAATGTTTTTTCAAAATCCACCTTGCTCATATTAATATTTGCTCGTAGAGTATCTGCTTTTAGGCTGTCCAATGCCTCTAACATCTGCAAATCTCCATAAGCCTCCGAATGATTGCCTATTTTTGCATTTGCGAGCCCCCGGTAATAATATGAATTGGCATTCTTGTTGTCGATTGTAATAGCGTTGTTCATACTGGATATACATCTTCCAAAGTCCTCGGTTTTATACGCCAACTCACCATCTGTATCCCATATATACCACTCTAAATGATTTCTGATTAATGCTTCTTTTATGTATTTGTTGGACTGATTGTAGTTGCCCATACACAAGTAAGAGTATGCAATATTGTTGTACACTGTTCCATAATCATAACTCACAAGTCCTTCATACTTTAACGCCTGCATATAATCCATTATTCCACCACTCTTGTCTCCACTCTCCGACTTGCATAAACCGCGGTGAAATATCGAAAAGACGTTTTTCTTGTTTTCTCCAATAGCTTTCGTGTAATACTCTATAGCCATGCGATAATTCTTCTGCATTTCATAGCATAAGCCAATTCCACTAAAACAATATTCCAGTTGATAATGATTTTCAACGCAATATTCTAAAGATTTTATTGCATCGTCAATATACTTATTAGATGTATGCTCCACGAATGACAATCTACGTGCGATATATGCTTTTAAATAATGTGCTTCTACGGATGGATAAAGTCTAATGGCTTCTTCTATATCGGCATATGCTCCATAAAAATCATCGTTTTGGTATTTTTCTGTTGCTTGTTGCCGCAATCGCTCGGCTTCTTGACGACTATAGTTATTGGTTGGTTTAGAATAATTAGAACTTGTATAGCCATCATCTTTTGTTTCATTTGCTTTAAACATCACGACAAATGGCGTGATTACTTTTATTTTATCAGGAAGATTAAAATTTGAAATGCTATTAGTCCCCTGTAAAGAGATGGATTCGGCACTGCTTTCAATTAGATTTTGCAAGTAACTAAGTTTTACTGCATAGTTTACATTTTGAGCCACTTCATTTTTTATTCCAGCCACAGATATTCCAATTAGATTTCCAGTATAATCGAAAACGGGGCCACCGCTATTTCCGGGTTGAATTGGTGCTGTCATTTGATATGTTGAAACATCCCCTTGAAATCCCGTTTTCGCACTTATGATACCGTTAGTGACTTTTATTTCATCTCCCATTATCTGGGTTAATGGGTACCCCAAAACAAACACTTCGGTTCCTACATCAGCAGTCGAAGTTCTAAAACCATATGGAATCATTCCGAACCCTTTAAACCTATCGTCAACAATCTTAACTATTGCAAGATCATTGTTTTTATCCACGACAACTACCTGTACTTTGTATGATGTGGCCATGTCGCCATTCACACCATGAACAGATAACGTGTTTGCACCTTCAACGACATGGTTATTGGTGGCAATGTATTTGTCGCCAATAACAATGCCGGAGCCAGTCCATTGCGTAGTTACATTCCCTGACGTTATTGTTCCTTGGCTTATATTACCTACTTGTGGATATATTCGATACATGGCGATTTTCCCACCACCATCAATTCTGGTAAAAGTCATTACGACAGGACTCTCGACCATTAATAGTACGTTCTGCGATTCAGTATTCGTCCCCTTTGGTGTTCGGGTGTAGTATTTAAAAGAAAATACACTTTCCATACTACCAGGTGTTATAAAGCCTTTAACTTGTCCGAGTTTCCATCCATCATGACTGGATTCCAGTACAATAACCCTGTATTTACCAGTTATCCGACGTCCATTCTCAACATCCTTTTCTATCGAATACTTGAAGCCATCTGTGCTTTGCCATATTCCTTCTATCGCATCAAGCAATGTGTTTTTGCTAAAATAATTCATAGCTATTTGTTCAGTGTAGCCTTCCACATACCAACTCGTCGTTTCTGTCTTCTGTGCAAATGTATTCATTTGCATAAAGAAGATACAGGTGAACGCTAAAAAAATACATTTCTTTGTCATATCATCTACTATTTTTACGTTTTCTCATTCATGCGGTGAATTCCAATCACCAATAATTCTTTTTTCAAAGGAACCATAAAAAAGAAGCGCGGGAATCTGCTAACTTGCTTATCCCGCGTGTTTAGGCTCTCGCATTGCCCTTGGAACAGAATAAGCAATGCCGAAGCCCACGCCTATGGTATAAACGATAATATACCAAGCAATGGACGAGGAACATTGCGCTATTACGGTTCCAAATTGAATTTGCGAGATTCAAACACGCCGCAGATAAACGCTGTTACACGTCTCTTTAATATGTCCTGTCATTCCTACAGAATGACGATGCAAAATTACGTATTTTTTCTCATTCAGCCAAAATTATTTTCGACATATCGGTTTTGTCCGCTCAGCACAATGCTGGATTTTCCAAATAATAATCAACGAAAATTTCGACGACAATATGAGTTGGGTTCAATTGTACATTGCTGTAAATTAGCTAGTCATAAAATATTTTCAAGAAAAATTTTAGCAATTAGAAAATAGTTGTATTTTTGCAATCAGTTTCAAAAGTCAAAATTAATTACAGTTTTGAAACCAAAGTGTAATATGAGACTAATTGAAAGACCATTATATATTGAGCGTCTGAAAAGGGTGAAAGGAACACCCGACATAAAGATTATCACGGGAATCAGACGCTGTGGCAAATCGCGTTTGCTACAGGCCTTCATCAAACATATTAAGGAGACTGAAGAAAGTGCCAATATTATCTTTATCGACTTTACACGGCTGGAGTTCGAACCGCTGCGAGAGTATCACGCATTACATCAGTATGTGCAGAATCACTATCGGGCAAATGTGTCGAATTACTTGATGATTGATGAGGTGCAGATGTGCCCGAACTTTGAGATCGCTGTAAATAGCCTCCATTCCAGCGAACAATACGACATCTATCTTACAGGTTCAAATGCTTTTTTGCTTAGCGCCGACCTTGCAACGTTATTCACGGGTCGCCATATAGAGATACCTGTATTACCGTTCAGTTTCAAAGAATACTGCACATACCACAATTCTGCTACAGACATACAGTCAATGTTCGACAAATATGTAGTCGAAGGTGGCCTGGCGGGATCTTATGTGTATACTGACTCGACGGACAAAGAAAACTATATCAAAGAGGTGTTCACGACTATTCTGACCCGTGATTTGACAGAGAAGTATAACCTGCCGGATTCTCATGCTCTCATCCAAGTGACCAACTACCTGATGGACAATATCGGGAACATCACTTCTCCTAATAATGTTACGGGAGGATTGCTATCGAACAATACTCCTACATCGCACGTTACGGTGCGAAGATACATCCAATATTTGTGTAATGCGTTTGTGTTCTACAAAGTAGACCGTTATGACATCAAAGGTCGAAAATATCTGGAATCGCTGAATAAGTATTACCTTTCTGATACAGGAATACGATATGCCATGCTTGGACGGAGAAACATAGATTGGGGGCGTGTGTATGAAAACATTGTGTTTCTTGAGTTAAAACGAAGGGGGTATGAAGTGTACGTAGGCAAGTTGTATCAGAAAGAAATTGATTTCGTTGTGATAAGGGGTAATGAAAAGATGTATATTCAGGTGAGCGATAATATTGCTGAAAATACGACGTTCGAACGGGAGGTATCTCCGCTGCTCGGCATAAAAGACGCCTACCCCAAAATACTCATAGCACGTACACGCCATGAGGCATACGACTATCAAGGAATAATAATATATGACATTGCAGAATGGCTCTGATTTGTTCCAAATGAAACAGATATAGCCGCTAGTAAAGTGGCTACAAGTTCTCGATTTGGTGTAAAAACATTCAATTGAAAAATCTGTATTTGGTGCCCAAAATTCGCCCCGTTACTATATAGATTTTATGTATTTTCAAGAAATGGCGTTATTTCAATAAGGAATAATGTTATTTCATTGCTGTTTGTTGTTTTGTTCGTCAATCTCGGCATCGCGGTCGGCGGGTATCATTGGCGCTTTGTTCATCCCCGTCCCTACAGGAACTATTCCCCGCAGGCGGCTTCCTCGTCCCCCACGCGGGCCTGCTTCCCTCTGGCGTGTCCGAGTTCGCTACTTTTATCCCAACCTTGCCTCCACTTCGGTCGGCAGCCACAGCACAGCAGTTACGAACCGAAGGTCGCGAGCACATATTAGTTATGATTAGTTATAGCGAGTCAACTCGTCCCCGCCGACGTCCAGCAGGCCCTCCTCAAGGCCTACGAGGAAGCCGCCGCCGAGGAAGAGTAAGCGAGTGCCCTCGCTGGGCAATATGGCTACGCAGCCGTATCCCTGCCCCGCGATATCGACAAAACAGCAAGGGATGCCCCAATTTGAGCATCCCTTTTTCTTTTGCTCCGCTTATCGGGAGTTTCTTGCACACCTGTCCTAGAGGCTGTCGCGGTCAACAGAAAATGATAAAAACACTTGTATAATAGGGCCATAGCAGTCTATTGGTTTTGCTCCCCTATTGCTCCCCTGTTGTTCCCGTTTTGGGTGACAATATGGTAACTCTATACTAAATATAGTGTTCCTTCTTTCTTCATTATAATTAGATTATTTTCGTCGCTATTCAAAGACTACTTAGAATAACATCACATCATAGAGGCCGCCCACCTCAAAGGGGATTCAAATATCGCTGAGTCGAATCATATGATAGAGAAGAACACCGCCTGCGTCTCGACACCTTCCCCGAACGAGAAGAAAGCCGACAAAAACCACCGCAACATCAACCGCCGTGTGTCACCGTCAATTTATATCGGAACCTTTACATATAAATAAAAAGAAAGAGGAAACTTGCATCTCGGTTTCCTCTTTCTACTGGCAGAACATCATTTCTTTTTGATTTTGATGGTTTCAACGACAGTTGTTTTAGGGTGCTTATTTGCATATTCAATAGGCACGAACTGTCCGCTCTCCGCATCTCTGCCACGTTTAATCGTAGTAGTTTTCGGCATAATCGAATTTATCTTTGTTAATCACTATGCGGTCACCTGACCGGACCGCTTCGGCCGCTCGATTCTAACGGGATGAGCTGCCCGCCTCTCCTTAGAGGTCGCTCGGTACAGGCACAAAATAGAATGTCCTGCTGCTTTTACTGACACAATTTGTATGCCAGATGCTTTTCTTCTGTCAAAAATATGACAAGCCATGACAAAATGTCAGTTTTATATTATAAATATACAACATTTTTTCTAATTTCAAAAATAAAATTGCAAATTCTGAAAATTTATTTGCGTATTTTGTAAAAAAATTCTATATTTGCAAATTAAAATATACACTAATAATACTGTTATTATATGATACAAGAACTTAAAATAAAGAACTTTATGTCATTTCGCGATGAGGTGATATTGAGTTTTGAAGCGACAAAAGATACCACTTTCGAGGATTATCATGTCGTCGAAGTGGCTCCTGGAGTCCGACTGCTTCGTTTTGCAATGGTTTATGGTGCCAACGCTTCAGGTAAGTCCAATCTGCTTTATGCGCTCGATTTCCTCCAAGATTTCATTTTCGCAAAGCCAGATGATCTTGAGGAGAGCACAGGTGCCATCCCGTTCAAACTCGATGCTGTAACTCCCAAGGAACCTTCTGAGTTCAGCCTAAAGTTCTATGTTGGCAATACCAAATATTGGTATGAACTAAAACTCGACCAACAGCGAGTCTATCTTGAGCGGTTGTATTATTACACCTCAAACCAACCCACCAAACTCTTTGAGCGTACATGGGCTAATGGGGAGTCTGTGCTGACGTTTAATCCGTCCGTAATCAAGATAAGCAACGCCGCCAAGGAAGAGTTGTCTCTCAAGTGCCTCCCCAATATGTCGTTCTTTGCTGCCCGCAAGCAGGTCAATGTCGCCATGAAAGAGATTGATGCGGCACGGGAATGGTTCGGCACGGGAATAATGCCTATTATTGAGCCGCAGACAGAGATGTTCGACTATGCAAGCAAAAAGATGGTGGAAGACTCCGACCTGAAACAATATCTTCTCAACTTCATCCATCAGGCCGACTTTAATATCTCGGATGTGAAAACAGATATTGTCAAGCGGACATTGCCTCAGAATTTTATCAACATGATGCTGTCTGACGACAACACCCCGTCCGACATAAAGGAGAAGCTAAAAAAAGACAAGAGCATTGAAAGCATAAGAACACAATTCGTACATACAGTCATCAATGAGCGGGGAGAAGAGCAATATACCTTAACAGCAGGCAGCCAATCCGAAGGCACAAAGCGCACCATCGGGATTGAGTCCGCCGTGTTCCTTGCTTTGCAGGAACAGTCGTTCCTTTTTGTCGATGAAATCGAGGCATCGCTGCACCCCGAACTGGTAGAATTCATCATCCAGCAGTTCCTCTCGCAGAAAAGCCGCGCCCAATTGCTCGTTACCACCCATTACGACCCCTTGCTCAATACCGTTGGTGACGATTTGATACGCAAGGACTCCGTCTGGTTCACCGAGAAAGACGACTCCGGCAACACCGACCTCTATTCTTTGGTGGAGTACAAAGGGCTGAACCGCATCCGCTCCTTGCAGAAAGCCTACCGCAACGGAGTCTTTGGCGCATTGCCTAACATAAAATAGTAATACTATGGCCAGGAAGACATCACTCAGGCAAAGGCGGAACCCCATACCCACTATCATTGGTGCCGGCATCACCGAACAGTGGTATTTCACTCATCTCAAAGCCCTGCGGGGCTACCGTGTGAAGATACGCCCCCGTTTCTTCGGCACCGAGACCGCCGCTGGTTTAGACAAGAAAATCGAAGAGGTATTGCGGGACGAAAGTATAGCCATCTGTGTATTCGATGTCGATGTATCAACGTGGAATGAGGCGGAACGCAAGAAGTTGGCTGCATTGCAAAAGAAATATGAAGGGAATGCCTCTGTAGTCCTGTGCGATTCCATGCCCTCCATCGAATACTGGTTCTTGCTGCATTTCAAGCATACAACTCGCCATTTCAGCACCTCCAAAGCCGTCGTCAAAGAGCTGAAGAAATACATTCCGCAGTACGACAAGACCGAGCAGTTCCTCAGCAATCAGAGATGGGTAGAAGAAATGACTGGCGAAGGAAGGCAAGAGCAGGCCTGCGAATATACTGACAATACTGACACCTCCAGCGGTTCGTACACCAGAGTAAATAAAGTTTTCCCACACATAGAACAACAATGAGACTATTCAGGAAGAACACAAACCTTTGCAACCGCCGTGTATCGCTCTCCATCTTCATTGGAACTATATCACCCTCTTGATAAATAATTGGCTGTTTCAGAAATTCTTCGTACCTTTGCACCATGAAAAGAATTAGTAAATCCAACAAACAAGCCCTTGCGGCAAAAGAGTTTGCCCTGCAATGGGGAAATCGTGGCAATGAGAAAAGCGATACCCAACATTATTGGACTGACCTTCTACAAAAAGTACTGTTGGTCAATGACCCACATTCATATATTGAATTTGAGAAACCTGTCAGATTCAAGAATCAACAGTTTATCGATGGCTATATCTTTTCAACGCGAGTACTGATTGAACAAAAAAGCTATGGGATAGACCTTGATGTGCCTTTGCCACAATCAGACGGTATAAAACTCACAGCATATCAACAAGCACGAAGATACATCTCCGGTTTATCGAATTTAGAGAATCCTCGCTATATTATCACGTGCAATTTCTCGGAAATATGGGTTTATGACAACAGAAACACCACCAATAGTGAGCCCGAAAAGATACTTTTAAAGAATTTAGAGAAAGAATATCACCGCCTTAACTTTCTTGTTGACGAAACAGCAGTACCATTACATCAGGAAAAGGTTATTAGTATTGAAGCCGGTGATATAGTTGAAGCCATATACAACAAACTCCACGAACAGTATATAGACCGAGACAACCCCATCTCACGCCAAAGTCTTAATAAACTTTGCGTACGCCTTGTATTCTGTCTTTATGCAGAAGATTCTGGTCTTTTTGGCACTCATACAGCATTTCATGATTATCTTGATTCTTACAAAACCTCTCATTGGCGGAAAGCAATTGTTGACCTGTTTCACATCTTGAACACACCCTATGATGAAAGGGATGAGTATACCGACGACGAATTAAATGCCTTCCCTTATGTCAATGGTGGCCTTTTTAGCGATGAAAATATAATTATTCCTCAATTCACAGAGGAACTCCGCTCGCTAATATTGGAGAAAGCTTCCTCTGATTTTGATTGGAGCAAAATAAGCCCAACCATATTCGGTGCTGTTTTTGAAAGTACTGTGGATAAAATAGAACGACAAGAAGGAGGAATGCATTACACCAGCGTTGAAAACATCCACAAGGTTATCGACCCCCTATTTCTTAACACATTGTGGAAGGACTATTATGATATCATTGGGAAACGAGAGGAAAAGTTGGCTAAAGACATTGATAAATACCGTACAAATAAAGACAAACTACATAAACTAAATCAGAATCAAGTAAAACAATTAGAGACTCTACAAGCCAGAATTGCCAAACTAACATTCCTTGACCCTGCCTGTGGCAGTGGCAACTTCTTGACTGAAACATATATTTCATTACGTCGACTCGAAAATGAGATTATAAGGAAACTCCATGAAAGCCACATGTTTGTTGGCTGGATAGATAACCCTGTCAAAGTCAGTATCTATCAATTCTACGGCATGGAGGTCAATGACTTTGCTGTGAGTGTGGCAAAGACAGCCCTATGGATTGCAGAACATCAGATGCTTAAAGAAACAGAAAACATTGCTTCTTTCAACATTGATCCTCTGCCGCTGAAGTCTTTTGACAATATCACCAAATGCAATGCGCTGCGCACGGATTGGAATTCCGTTGTACCAGCTAATTTCCTTAATTATATAATAGGTAATCCTCCTTTCTATGGTGCTAGGAAAATGACATCGGATCAAAAAGATGATCTGAAACATGTTTTTGGTAATGATTGGGATGGTGTTGGAAACCTTGATTATGTTGCTGGATGGTATAAGATTGCCACAGAGGTAATGACACAAAACCCGATGGTAAAGACGGCTCTTGTATCGACAAATTCAATAACACAAGGTGAACAAGTGGCTATTCTATGGGAATCACTAATGGAAGACCATAAGTTGCATATTGATTTTGCATATCGCACATTCAGATGGGATAATCAGGTTAAAAAAGAGGCCAAAGTGCATTGTGTGATTATTGGTTGTTCTGTCGGAAAGGAGGCTGGTACTCTGGAAATATACAATGGTAAACAAATCATTCAAGTAAAACATATTAATCCTTATCTTACAGACCACACAAATACATGGATTATAAGAAAAAGAGACCCTATATGTAAAGTTCCGCCATTACTCACGGGAAGTCAACGCATCGACAATGACCTCTATATATTTACCGAAAAAGAGAAAGAGTCATTTATTAAAAATGAACCTTTATCGAAGAAATATTTCCATTTATGGTATGGAGCAGATGAATTCATAAAAGATACTCCCCGCTGGGTGCTCTATCTTGGCGATTGCAAACCGAACGAATTAAAAGCAATGCCTCATTGCCTAAAGATTATTCAAAAAGTTAGGGAGTATAGATTAAGCAGCACTAGACCACAGACTATCAGCGCAGCAGAATCACCAAGACATTTCGGGTTAGAAGTTATTCCAAGCAGCAATTTCATGATTGTCCCAGTTGTCTCTTCTAAAAGTCGACAATATGTACCTATGGGCTTTATGTCACCCGAAGTAATGTGCAGCAATCAAGTAAACCTCATCCCTGATGCAACACTCTATCACTTTGGCGTATTGGAAAGCGTCGTACACATGGCATGGATGAGAGTAGTCTGCGGTCGTATGAAATCAGATTATCGTTATTCAAAAGAGATTGTTTATAACAATTTCCCGTGGCCTAAACCCACTAAAGAACAAAAACAAAAGATAGAGAAAACTGCACAGGCCATTCTCGACGCAAGAGCAAAAAATCCTGAGAGTAATCTTGCAACACTCTATGAAGTAAACACTATGCCCGAGGCTTTACTCAAGGCCCATAAAGCAAACGACAAAGCTGTACTTGCCGCCTACGGGCTATCCCCAAAAACACCCGAATCCGAAATAGTCGCCGAGCTATTCAAATTATACAAAAAACTGTCAAAAAGGAAATAGCCATTCTAGAACCAACGCATTGAGAAAAAATGGACAACGTCACATTATCACATATTCGTCAGATAATCCAAGCATCACAACAGGGGAAACTTGTTGTGTTTATTGGTTCAGGAATATCTGCAAACTCTGGAGTTCCCACATGGAACACACTTATTAAGAAGATGAAAGAGGAAATGCCAGAGCATACATCTGACGAGACTGATTATTTGAAAATTGCACAATTATACAAAGAACTGCGTGGCGAAAAAGAATATCTCGCCAGACTAAAGGAAATACTACGCTATGGGAAGATTGCACCCAATGAACTCCACAAATCCATTCTTGATTTAAACCCCTGCCATATCATCACAACCAATTATGACAACTTGCTTGAACAGGCATGTTCTCTTTATAATAAACAATACTATGTGGTATGCAAGGATGACGATCTTCCAAATAACAATGGAGAGAAGATGCTCATTAAGATGCATGGTGATTTTGATATTGGCAATATTGTTTTAACCGAAAATGATTACTTCGACTACTCAACAAACTTCCCTCTCATTCGTGCATTTGTAATTTCTCTATTTGCTTCAAAAGTTGTCCTATTCGTTGGTTTTTCATTCAGTGATATTAATTTAAAATATATTCTACGCCAAGTCAAGAATGTCCTTCATGACAAAATGCAGAAAGCTTACCTTATCACTTCGGAGGAACCAAACCCCTTAATAGAGAACTACTATAACAAAAAAGGCGTTTGCATCGTTAGTCATCTTACAGAAAGTACTATCGACGCTTCCGACAAAAGCGAGGTTTTAAAAACGAGTTTACGCACGCTGTTGGAACACGATCCATACAACGCCGACATCATAGACTTGGCTATGTCATTCTGGGAAGAATACTCTGATCAGGTTAGTTTCCTTGGGAAATACCTTCGCTATATTATTCCACAAAAACGCCGTAAAGGTTTTTGGCTAAATGCTGGAGAATTATCTCTACCTTCTTATTATGAGCCTCTATTCAAACAACACCTATCGTCTACAGAAAACATTCGCAAACTAAGAGAGAAATATGGCGACAAAATAAACAAGCTCTTAGTTCATATTCTAAACAACGAAATAAGCTCAATAGAAGACATTAACCTGCTAAAACTCGACCCCAAAGCTCTGGATTATCACAAAACAATATATGGCGACCCCGCTCTCGAATCCCTATATAAACTTGACTTAATCGGTTTATGCGAATGGCTACGGGAACACCAAGAAGACATACCTACCTGTTCAAAGAAAGATTTACGCGTTCCTTACATTTTATACAAAACAGGTCGTTTCTTTGAGTCATATGTCCGTTTTAAAGAACTAGCCCCGCTTATGTGGAAGAGCCAGAAATATTTTCTGTATTTCGTATGTCTCTACAATATGAAAACTTTAGCGAGGATTCTAAACTCACCACTTAACTCCAAGCCTTATATTGCAAGCGAGCAGATGCTGTCACAGGTAGAAGACATTGATTTGCAGAAAATACTTATGGAGTTGCCTCTGAATGATGCATTAAAGCAACTGCTCAACGAGTTATTTAGCTTTCAATATGTCACTGATATATATTTAAAATCCATTAAACTCAAGCAACAAATTGCAGAACATCGGAAACTTGCCGAGAATGGTGGGACTTCTTTTAATGACAATGTTGGACAACTACTGTATACTTACCATTGCTTCTTTGATTTCGGAAACGAGAATTATATTATACATGATGTTTATACTGAATGCCAGACTCTCCATGCAATAGTATGTGAAGGGATTATCGATAGCATAATGATTCGAGATGAGAATCATCCTCAGTCCAAACTAACAATGCTCCCTGGTAACATAATTAAATTATTCTTGTTTTCTGTACAGACTCAAGACCTTCAAAAAATATTAAAATCACATGCAACAAAAAAAATTCCTGCATCTAAGGATTTTAAAGATGAGTTAATTTCGATCGTCGAGAATCTAGGCCGATCTATTACGGACAAACCTTATTTGAAATACTATGAGGTTACTGAACGAAAAACCATTGTTGATGTCATAGAACGCATCATCTTATTATGCACGTACATAGAAGAACCTCCCATTTTACCTCAAATCTATCCAATTTTAAATGGTTTTAATGAATTCTTCAGAAAGAATTATCATGAAACGTACTTGACAAATTTCATTAGACAGCAAAAACCTTCAGCAGAAAATGCCATTACTCTCATTAATCATATTAAAAACAATGTTTCAATATATGATTGCGATGATATAGCATCCCTTATAGCATTCCTATCCGATATTGCTAGTGATGCAGGATTAACACTCGATATTACATCCGTTAAACAATTGTCTTGCTATAATAACACGTCTTATGTTTCTTCTTTCTACAAAGTCGTTGACAATAATGTCAAAAAAGATATTTTAGAGCAGGTCGTCTTAAACGCGAAAACTCTGTATGACTATGTAATGGCGGAGATGTACTCTGGAGCTCATTTACTAACTTCAGATATCATTGACAAGTTTAAAAATAGTATTTCGACGAGTAATCCTAAATATTTTTGGACCGAAGAGACCACGTGTCATGTTTTGGTGCAATTTATCCAAAAGGAAGAGTATTCATATTTAAAAGAATCTGTTGAAAAATTAGCCATGGGTAACGACTGTTTGCGATTCATACTCTCTCCTCTAACTTTTAACGACACAGCAATGATTCAATCTACATGGCTCCAATATTGTAGCGACGACGACCTTCAAAGCCTACTAAAAAAAGAAGAAATACGCAATTTGGCTAAAGATTTCTGCTCTAAATACAATTGGGACACACACTTTAAAGATAGAGTGTGGCGATTAATGTAATAATTGACGAGCCATAAAAAGTTTTGACTATTTAAACTAAAGTTGCATTGTTATATCATTGATTAGACAATACTTGCAAAAAAACAGAAACAGGGAGAATCCAGATATGAGCAACAAGATTTCCATACGATTCTATAAAGACCACAAGGTCCGCGCAATCTGGGACGAAAAACAGAACCAATGGTGGTTTTCTGTTCTTGATATAGTGGGAGCTATAAACGAACAGGATGACCACGAGAAGAACCGCAACTATTGGAAATACCTCAAGTCTAAATTAAAGAAAGAGCAAAACGAGGTGGTTAGTGACACTACCCAACTGAAACTCACTGCCACCGACGGAAAGAAGTATAACACCGACGTAATCAGCCTGTCGGGTGTCGAAAAACTTGCGAAAGCAATACCTAACAGCCAGGCGATACCTCATGGCTCTTATGTAAATTATTCGATGTAAATCGTACTGTGAAATGTGCATTTGTATGCTAAAAATGCACAATGAAAACTACATCTTGTGGTGAAAATCCAAAAGAATGATTATTAAAATATGCTTTTTTTTAAGAAATGTATAATATAATCGACAATTTTGTATTTTTTGACAACATTAATAAGGTGAATTACAATAAATAAGGTGTTGCTGATTCGAGTTCGTCTGGTGTCTGCTAGCGAAGTGCTTGACATTTTATTTCATAATCATGTCGCAAGATATTGCAACAAAAATGTTTTGTCAGAAGTCAAAAAATGATTACTTTTGCACTTGGATAATGAAAGGAGTGGGTACTGGTAGTTTTGGTAAAATAGTTAATAACCAGATGTATGTGTCTATGAAGAAAGTACTGTTCGCTATATTGATGATGATTTTCGGGATATTGCCTTTGGCGGCGCAGGTGGATTCGGCGTTGACGGAAGGGTGGGAGAGTGGCGACTTCACGGGGCTGTCGTGGGAACGTCCGGGGACGCAATACCGTTGGGAGGTCACCAGCGAGGGGGCTCACAGCGGCCGCTACTGCGTCCGCAGCGGCAACTACTACACGCTGAACACCGAGTCGGTGCTGCAGCTAGCGGTATATCTGACAGATTCCGGCTCCCTTTCCTATTACCGCAGGGTCTTCTCGGCCGAAGGCAGCGGAGGCTTCCTCTTCTGGCTCGACGGCGAGTTGCGCGACTCGCTGGCCGGATATGTCGAATGGAGCCAGTTCCAATGCCCCGTCTCCGCAGGCTTCCACACCCTGAAGTTCTGCTACACGAAGAACCAGACGAAGAGCAGAGGCTCCGACTGCGTGTGGATTGACGACATCAGCCTTCCCAGCGGCATCACGGCAACACTTACTCCGAGCGACAGCACCAGTGGCACCGAGGAGGTGGTGATAGCCGACGATGTGGAAGGCCATGTGTATGGCACGGTGAACTCGCCCGGGACGGTGGGGTGGAGCTATATCGATGGCGACGCAGCCCCCACGGCTACCTACAACCTCTTGGATTTCCCCAACGAAGGTGCACCGATGGCGTATGTCGTGCTCGACGACTATCTTCTTGTCGGCAATTACTATAATGTCACGGCCCATTCGGGCAACAAGTTCTTCGGGAGCCCTTACCGACCCGGCGCTACCAACGACGACTGGATAGTGAGTCCCGAGCTCGCCTTCGACGAGCCCTTCACCTTCTCCTTCTTCGCCCGCAGCTTTGCCGACCGCTTCCCCGACGAGCGCTTTGTGGTGGCCTATTCGCTCACCACCGCCGCTGCCGGGAGTTTCATCCCCCTGCATTGCGACACCATCACGACGCCCGCCGTGTGGACGGAATACTCCTTCACGGTGCCGGCAGAAGCCAAGTATGTGGCGGTGCATTGCGTGTCGCACGACCAGTATATGTTCTGCCTCGACGACCTCACCATCCGTGGACGGAGGACCATACAACCTGACGGAACGCCTATGGCCTCCCAGATGGTAGAACCGACAATCATCGACCGTTGCGACGTTATGGGGCAAACAAATGCCGAAGTGCCCGAAGTGTTGGAATCAATGAGCAAGGACGTCAGCGACAGCCACATGGCCACCACGCTGGAGGAGATGCTGCGGTGGAACAAGTACCCGACCTACGAGGTGTACACCCAGCTGCTGCAGCATTTCCAGACCTCCTTCCCGAACCTCTGCCAGATAGACACCATCCTCGACACTACGCCGCACCCCGACCTGCACCACTCCATCTTCGCCATCCACATCAGCAACACGCTGGGACAGGCTACCACCAAGCCCGCATTCCTCTACTCGTCGACGATACACGGCTGGGAGGTGGTGTGCTACTACACGATGCTGCGCTTGGCCGACTATATCCTGAACAACGCCACTACCGACACCGCCGTGCAGCGGCTGCTCGACAATGTGGACCTCTATATCTGTCCGCTCGAGAATCCAGATGGCACCTATCATCTGACCAACGGCCTGATACTGAAAGACGGCGTCCACTCCACCTACAACAATTACAACGGCGTGCAGATGAACCGCAACTACCCGGTCCTGCCGGGATTGGTCGACACTGTGAACATACAACCCGAGACGCAAGCCATCATCGACTGGGTGACGCCGCGCCATTTCGTCATGTCGGTGAACTTCCATTGCGGCGCCGAGATTGTGAATTACCCGTGGGATGCGTGGACGACGGCGCAGCGCGAGCATGCCGACGCCGACTGGTTCCGCTATACTGGTCAGAACTACGCCTCGCTATGCCAAGCCGTCGATACCGCCTATCTCTATGGCGACTATCGCGGACGCTCGGTCATCGAAGGTGCCGACTGGAGTCCGCTTGTCGGCGGCCGTCAGGATTATATGACCTACTACCAGCGTTGCCGCGAGGTGACCATCGAGATGAGCTACCAGTCGGTAATCACGGATACTTTGGTGCTGCCTACCTTCTGGGACAAGAGCAAGGATGCCCTGCTGAGCTACGCGCTGGAGTGTAGCTACGGCTTCTGGGGCACGGTGACCGACGCCGTTACCGGCGAGCCCGTGGAGGCTATGGTCAGGGTCGTCGATCACGACCGCTTCCATTCCGAGGTCTTCTCGCACCTTCCGCTGGGCGACTACCACCGTCCCATCATGGCCGGCACCTACACCGTCGAGGTCTCCGCCCCCTGCTACCAGACGGCTACCTTCACCGTCACCACACGCCCCGGGGTGGGCATCCGTCATGATGTGCAGCTGATGCCGCAGACGGCCGAGCCCGTGTCCTTCGACCAGTATATCCTCTCCGGCATGCAGACAACCGTCGTAGCCCTCTCGGCAGACGAGGTGTGGTGGTACGACAGCGACACCGCCACCGTGCCCATCGCCACCGGCAACCACTTCACCACCCCCGTGCTCTACGACACCACCACCTACTACCTCGAAGCGCGTTACCAGGACGACACGCTGCTCTGCGTCAGCCATCGCGCCGCCGTCACCGTCTATGTCATCGACACCGCGACTCTCGCCGTTCCAAATTCTCAACTTTCAACTTTCAACTCTCAACTCTTAATCTACCCCAACCCCGCGGACGACTATCTAACTGTGGAAACCGAGAACGATGGCCAGTTATGGATAGAGATATATGACGTCAGGGGCCTTCTCGTCATGAAGAGCATGACTGTGTGCCCGGCAAGGCTGGATATCGCCCGTCTGAATCCCGGCAGCTATTTCATGCGTGCGACACACAGCAATGGCCGCCGTGAGGTCGTTGAGTTCGTGAAAGCCCGCGATTAACAGTCCCCACACTGCAAGTGCGGGGTTATTGAGGGTGTGCCTCTTCGAGGCAATCGTTTCTCTCGGCTATTTCCGGATAAACCGCTCGTCTGTCTCGGGCTGGTCGGCGGGGGTGTAACGGTCGACGGACATGTGGAGGTCGTACTTCTCGCGGAGGGCGGCGATGGTGGCCATCATGGGGGTGGCGTGGTGGCGGTCGATGGCTTCCTGGCTGGCCCAGCTGTCGATGAGCAGGACGGTCTCGGGGTCGTCGAGCGACTGGTAATACTCGTAGCGCAGGTTGCCCTCTTCGGCGCGTATGGCGGCGACGGTGCCGCTGGCGGTCATCTCCTTGGCGAACTTCAGGGCGTTGCCATCAACGCCAGTATACTTTATGTTTACTGTTATCGGCATCTCTTTCTCGTTGTTGTCTCCACAGCAAGCGGCCAGCAGGACCGCCGTCAGGAGGGTTGTCAAAATGTGTTTCATAGTTCATTGAGGTGTTGTATGGACAGAGGCATGTCCTTCTGCGAGAGGTAGAACATGTAGAGGATGGCGGGCTTGGTGCCGCGGTTCTCGCCGTGGTGGACGGTGCCGACCATCTCGACCACCGCCTCGCCCTCGTGCACCACTTTCTCGGTGCCATCTTGGGCTACGATGGTTAGCTCGCCCTGCGTCAGCACCCCGAAGTTCATCACCTCGTGGTGGTGCCACCCCAGCTTACAGCCAGCGGGGAACACATACTTCACGGCCACCAGCTCGGGGCGCCCATGTAGATAGTCGGGCAGCTCCACGCCGTCCCAGCTCTGCGAGGTACGAAAAAGTTCCGTGGTCTCCACTTGTTCCGTCATCTTATAAATGTTTTTAGTTTTTCATTAAAAAAGTCTGCCAACTCCATGTGGATGAAATGACCGCAGGTGGTCAGCTCTGTATAGTTGAGATTGGAGTAGAGAGCCTGCATCTTCTGCTTGTTGTCTGGTTCCAGACCGCTGTTCTGCGTGCAGATGACCATCGTGGGAATGGAAATCTGGTTGTTTGGCCACCATTTACTTTCCACAAGATGTTGCATGGTACTGGATGCGACATATTGCGGGGTTTCGGGCATTACCGACATTGCATAGTCCGTCACCCATTGTGGCGTGTCCTTCCCTGCCAACGATGAGACGAAACCCTCGATAACCTCACGGCAATCGGCTCCGTCAAAGGAGTGTCCAAACTGTTCGACAGCCTCTACATACTCAGGTGTTTCTGTGCCGTCGTAGAAGCAATAGACACCGTCGACATCCACCAAAGCACCTCCGTGGGCAGTGGTCATCAGCGTATGGCGGCACACTGGTGTTCCAAGGCTGTGGCCGATAAAGACCACGTCTTTAATGTCGTTGGCGTTGAGCACAGCGTCTACAGCCTGGGCGAAGAAGTCGAAGGTGTAATCCACCATCGGCTTGTCGCTTTTGCCGTAGCCAGGCAGGTCGATGAACACAAGTCTCACATTTTTGTCGCGGAAGGCCTCAAATTGTTTTTCCCATGTATTCATATCGCAACCGAACCCATGGACGAAGCAAAGAGTCTTCGTTTCAGGCGTGGCGAGGGGAGGCCATATCTTATAGTGTATTTTGACGCTATCGTTGACTGTGACGAATTCCGACTCGATGTCGCCAAGGGTTTCTGGTTCATGGCTGCAGGCGGGCAGCATTACGGACATCAAGGGAAAGATAAATAGTAAGCGTATTAGTCTTTTCATTTAATAGTATTTGTCAAGTGCTGTTGATCCGTACTCATGCTGCGGTATTGGTTCTCTTGTTGTAGCAGGCATCGGCACGGATGACAATGATGGAACCGCGGGAAATCAGAAGATCGGCCAGGGGTCGATGCCTAGAATCTCACAGATATTTTGGCGGACACCCATGGCGAAATATAGGGCGCTGGCTTCATGGGCCGGCGAGGAGGCTCCGGCTCCATAATTGTCGATATCGAGCGTTACCTCCGTCACCCCGTTCGCTACCAGAAAGCGATAGAGGTTCTCACTATTGGCCGACGGTACGGTGATGTCGAGTGCACTGTGAAACAGTATGATGTGCTCGTCTGGACGTGGTGTCCACCCTTGGCAGAGGTTCTCGTGTTGGAACGCCTCCATGAAGCGTTGGGCAAGGGTAGTGGTGGTGTCGATCATGCCAGGGTGAATGTATTGAAAGAAGGATAACGACCCGACTTTATTGTCTATTTCCTCGCGTGTGAAACGTTTGCTATAGAACCAGTCGTCGATGTGGCTCAGGACAGGTTCGACAAACAGTTCGTCATAGGTAGCCCCCAGGTTCATGAATTCGTTGTATGACAGCAGGACGCTGATAACGGTGCTTGGCATGCCGCTGATGGTGGAGTTTACAAACTGGCGGTAGGTCTCGGGGATATCGTAAGGACCGGCACCAGCGAAGGAGTAGGTGAGGTGAATGTCGGGATAACGTTCGGTAATCAGTTTCACTACCCCAATGGTGGTCTGTCCTCCCTGCGAATAGCCGCCATTGAAGAGGTAATCATCCCAGGAGAAGCCCATTTGCGTCAGCAGCTGACGTGCTGCCAGCAGGGCGTCGACGCTGCTTTGTGCGTTGACACTCGGGATGCAGTAAGCCTGATGGTGGTGCTCTGTGACTCCGAATCCATAGTGGTCGGGAGAGACAATGATGAGGCCGCTGGGAGCCATCATCTTCTGGATATCCAAGTCGCCTTTGGAGGGGCATTGGTCAGCACGGTAGACGGTGAAGTGGTTATAAAGAACCATTCCTGGAGCAGGAATGCCACGTTGTACCCCGTCGCTCATGGTGATGGCTCCCGACAGCATGATGGGGTTCCCTGCGGGGTCGACAGAGGGGTAGACGAAATTGTAGGCCATCATCCCCATGTAGTGAATGGAATCGGTTATATAGGCTTCCCCGAGTGGCTGGTCTTGTTGCGGGAGTACCTCTTCCTCTTTCGAGCAGGAAGTCATCAGTACTCCGGCTACAAGAGTGAAGAGAATAGAGTATAAGGATCTCTTGGAATATGTTTTTTTTGTTACATGTAGCATGATGCGTTTTATATTATTGGCTATTGGCTTCAGAAATATATCTATTTGATTATTTGTGCAGCGTGTTTCTTGGTATCCACCTTACCGATGGCCTCGATGATGATGCCGTTCTCGTCGATGACGTAAGTAGTTCGAAGGGTGCCCATGCTAACTTTCCCGTAGTTCTTTTTCTCTCCCCAGGCTTCATAGGCCTTAAGGATGACGAGGTCGGTGTCGGCAATCAGATGAAACGGAAGTTGGTATTTTTCAATGAAGCGCTGGTGTGAGGTGGCGCTGTCGCGACTTACGCCGAGCACGTTGTAGCCGAGGGCGAGAAAACGCTCATAGTTGTCCCTTAGGTCGCAGGCTTCGGCGGTGCAGCCGGGTGTACTGTCTTTTGGGTAGAAATATAGTACCAGTTTTTTGCCGGCAAAATCTGTGAGTTTGACAGTGTTTCCGTTTTCGTCAAGACCCTCGAAATAGGGTGCTTTAGCCCCTTTTTGTAACATAATCTAGAATGTGTTGGTGCGTTAATGCTTGTTTTTTTTCGAGTGCAAAGATACAAATATTTTGTCAATTGAAATTAATTTTGTACTTTTGCAGCCAAATTTCGACACATGGACAAGTATAATCAGCGCGGCGTTTCCGCTTCGAAAGAGGACGTTCACAACGCCATCAAGAATATCGACAAGGGTCTCTACCCTAATGCTTTCTGCAAGATCATCCCCGACCTATTGGGCGGAGATAAGGATTTTTGTAATATCATGCACGCCGACGGCGCGGGCACCAAGAGCTCGCTGGCATACATGTACTGGAAAGAGACGGGCGACCTCTCTGTGTGGAAAGGCATTGCGGTGGACGCCATCGTGATGAATACCGACGACCTGCTGTGCGTGGGAGCCCTCGACCATATCCTGCTCTCTTCCACCATCGGTCGCAACAAGCAGCTGGTGCCCGGCGAGGTCATCTCCGCCGTCATCAATGGCACTGAGGAGTTCTGCCAGGCGATGCGCGATATGGGTATC
>JAEEGH010007797.1_pt1 | contig 25579 bp, 24 predicted proteins | sample 9134181 | NCBI WGS metagenome assembly JAEEGH01 (sample SAMN16246544, study PRJNA631951) | gut metagenome | biome: gut microbiome; feature: rumen; material: DP-attached | host: Bos | place: Iran: Karaj | collected 2018-10
TACCAGAGGCTGCTTTACAGTGAACACATGCTCAGGGTTTGCTAAATATGCCTCAACGCTCTTGCCGTTGACTGTGATGGCACCATTTCCGCTTCTCAGATAAACACGTGCAACAGAAGTTTTTCTTCTACCTGTTCCTAATGAAAGATTACTTATTTTTGCCACTTCTAAATCTCCTTATCCTCAGATTTCCAGCTTTTCAGGATTCTGTGCAGCATGTGGATGATCAGGTCCTGCGTAAATCTTTACGTTAGCGAAAAGCTTGTTTCCTAAAGCGCCGTGTGGGAGCATTCCCTTTACAGCTCTTTCCATAGGATAAGTAGGCTTCTTCTCGAGAACTGCCTTGTAGGTCTCTGCTCTCATTCCGCCTGGATATCCAGAGTAGTTGTAGTAAATCTTTTTATTCTCTTTGCCGCCAGTCACAATTGCTTTCTCAGCATTGATGATGATAACGAAGTCGCCGATCTCCTGATGAGGAACATAGCATGCCTTGTGCTTACCTCTTGCAAGGTTAGCAGCCTTTACAGCAACGCGTCCCAGAGGAACTCCCTCAGCGTCCAGCACGTACCACTTTCTGACAACATCTTTTGGTTTAACAAAGATAGTTTTCATTTCATAGTCCTTTATAAAATTTTCACTGCATCGGTCTGTTAGAAGCAGGCAGGTATGAAGGTAACGGACTCATAACTGCACAGATCCGGGCAGATTATTACACAAGTATTATAAATTTAATGATTTTACAAAAATTGTCAATAGGGATAATATAATGCGTGATGAAGGATCAGACCCGTAAGTTGATACGCTACACACTCCCCTCTATTCTCAGCATGATGAGCATATTCCTCTTCGGCATTGTGGACGGCATATTTGTGGGGCACGGAGTGGGTATAAATGCGGTGGGGGCTGTCAACATCTCCTTCCCCTTCGTCATGTTCTTCATGGCCTTGACCATGCTGACCACCATCGGAGCCCTGACCATAACCGCAATCCGCATAGGGCGCAAGGATTTTGAGGGAGCAAACCAGGTCTTCTCCCTGGCCATAGTGCTGAACATAGCTATCGGAGCAGTGCTCTGTATCCTCGGAACCATCTTCATCGGCCCCCTAGCTCGGATGCTGGGAGCCACCGACACCTTCTACCCGCTGGTGAAGGAATACCTGTTCTGGTACTCCATCTTCATCATCCCCTGCTGCCTGAACAACGCCTTCCTTGGCTTTGCCAGGAATGATGGCGTGCCGGAGCTGGTCAGCATCCTAACCATCGGATCTTCCGTGTTCAACATAATCGGGGATTATGTCCTGATTTTTCCGCTCCAGATGGGGCTTAAAGGGGCATCCATAGCCACCGGCCTTGCCCAGACCCTGTCGCTCCTCTGCGTTTATTGCCATTTTCTCTTCAAGCGGGGAAAGCTCAGACTAGGCAGGCTGCACATAGACCCTCACCTGGTCTTCAATATGTTCCGACGTGGAATGCCGGAGTGCGTGGCACAGTTCGGGACACCGGTCACCATGGTGCTGACCAATGTGATGCTGGCCAAGTATCTGGGGGATGATGCCCTGAATGCCTACTCCCTGCTGATGTACATCGCAACCTTGGGAGCCTCTATCTTCATCGGATCCAGCCAGGGACTCCAGCCCCTTTTCGGCAACAGCTACGGCGAGGGAAACGAGAGCGACCTCCGATACTATCTGCGGGCTGGAATCTTCATAAGCGTGGGCGGCGGGATGCTGGTCAACTTCTGCCTGCTGTTCTCGGGTCCTGCGGTCTCCCTGCTCTTCAACTCCAACGAGGCGGCCCAGTCTCTCTTTGCCCAACACATGCCCAAGTACCTGGTCTCCATACTTCTTGAGGCGGTGACAGTGACTATCTCGGCCTTTCTCTACTCCACCACCCGGAGCAAGGCCGCCCTCACCATCCATGTGCTCAGAGCCTTCGTGGTCGATACCATCGTCATCCTGTCGATTCCTTATGTGCTGGGGTCCCAGAACCTATGGTTCGCACCGCTTATTATCGAGACTATCATCATGACCACAGCTATCGCACTGCTCAAATACAACACCAGGAACGGCCTTATCGGGGCAGAGCGGGAATAAGTTTGACACCTGCCCTTCTTCATGTTATCCTTTAAATTTGAGGAGAATAATATGAGAATCAAACATGCAACAGACAGTGAACTCAAGCAGATGGACGCCTGGTGGCGGGCCAGCAACTACCTTACAGCCTGCCAGCTGTACTTGCTGGACAACCCCCTGCTGGAGACTCCTTTAAAGCCTGAACATATCAAGAAAAAAATAGTGGGCCACTGGGGCACCTGCCCGGGCCAGAACTTCATCTATACACACCTGAACAGGGTGATCAAGGAGAAGGAGCTGGACATGATCTACCTCTCCGGCCCGGGGCACGGCGGAAACGCCATGGTTGCCCAGGACTGGCTGGACGGCAGCTATCAGGAGGTCTACCCGAATATCACAAGGGACAAGGAGGGCATGAAACGCCTCTTCAAGCAGTTCAGCTTCCCGGGCGGAATCCCGTCCCATGTGGCACCGGAGACACCGGGCTCCATCAATGAGGGAGGTGAGCTGGGTTATTCACTGGCCCACGCATTTGGCGCAGTCCTGGACAACCCTACCCTCATCGCAGCCTGCGTTGTAGGCGATGGCGAAGCAGAGACCGGCCCATTGGCCACCAGCTGGCAGTTGAACAAGTTTCTTTCAGCTAAAAACGATGGCGCCGTGCTCCCGATCCTGCACCTTAACGGCTACAAGATCGCAAACCCAACAGTGCTGGCCCGCATACCCCACGCCGAGCTTGAGGCCTTCTTCAAGGGCTGCGGCTGGACACCGTACTTCGTGGAAGGCAGCGACCCGGCCAAGATGCACCGGAAGTTTGCCGACACCCTGGATATCTGCATCCAGCAGATCAAGTCCTACCAGAAGGCAGCCCGAGAAAAGGGCGAGACAAAGCGGCCACACTGGCCAATGATAGTGCTCCGCGCACCAAAGGGCTGGACAGGCCCTAAAGAGGTGGACGGCCTCAAGGTGGAGGACTACTGGCGGGCACATCAGGTGCCGGTTCAGCCCGACAGCCCGGAACATATCAAGATAATCGAGAAATGGCTCAAGAGTTATAAGCCCCAGGAGCTGTTCGATAAGAACGGCGTTCCTGTAAAGACACTGCTTGAGTTCCCTCCTAAGGGCAACCTGAGAATGGGCTGCAACCCCCACGCCAACGGCGGCAAACTGCTCAAAGACTTAAGAATGCCAGACTACCGTGAGTACGGCGTGGAACTGCCATTCCCTGGCAGCGTGGAGGCCCAGGACATGAAGGTGCTAGGTACCTTTGTCCGCGACATATACAAGCTCAACAAAGAGGCCAAGAACTTCCGCTCCTTCGGCCCAGACGAGACATCCTCCAACCGGCTTAACCCTCTCTTCGATGTGGACAACCGCACCTGGAGCGGCGAGATTCTGCCCGAGGACGATCACTTATCACCGGAAGGAAGGGTCATGGACTCAATGCTCTCAGAGCACGTCTGCCAGGGAATGCTGGAAGGCTACCTGCTCACGGGCCGCCACGGCTTCTTCACCAGCTATGAGGCCTTCATACGTATCGTGGACTCCATGTTCTCGCAGCATGCCAAGTGGCTCAAGGTGTGCAACCAGCTGCCGTGGCGGGAGAAGATATCGTCTCTCACCTACATTTTGGCATCCAACGTATGGCAGCAGGACCACAACGGCTTTACCCATCAGGACCCAGGCTTCTTAGACCATGTGGCCAACAAGAAGGCCGACGTAGTGCGACTCTACCTGCCGCCAGACGCCAACTGCCTCCTCTCCTGCTACGACCACTGCATCCGGAGCCGCAACTACGTCAACGTTATTGTGGCATCCAAGCATCCGCGGCCCCAGTGGCTCACCATGGAGCAGGCAGTAAAGCATACAATGCAGGGAATCGGAATCTGGCAGTGGGCATCCACCGACCAGGGTGCAGAACCTGATGTGGTAATGGCCTGCGCAGGAGACACTCCTACACTGGAGACCCTGGCGGCAGTCACCATACTCCGGGATGCATTCCCCGAGCTCAAGATCAGGGTCATCAACGTGGTTGACCTGATGCGGCTCCAGTCCGACTCACAGCATCCACACGGTCTCTCCCAGAGAGAGTACGACACCCTCTTCACAACAGACAAGCCGATCATCTTCGCATTCCACGGCTATCCATCCCTGATCCACCAGCTCACCTACAAGCGGACCAACAAGAATCTGCATGTGCGGGGCTATATCGAGGAAGGAACCATCACCACACCGTTTGATATGAGAGTGCTTAACGGCCTTGACCGCTTCAATCTGGTGCAGAGCGTCATCTACAACCTGCCTCAGCTGGGCAACCGGGGCGCATACCTCATCCAGCAGATGAAAGACAAACTGGTTGAGCATAAGCAGTACATCGCCAAGTACGGCGTGGATCTGCCAGAGGTTGCAGACTGGAAGTGGAGCTGATTTAAATTATTGTGCCGGCACTACGGCAAAGAAGACCAAGTCCTTGGTGCCGGTATTTATAAGCTGGTGGGAATGTCCCTTGGGGCAGTACTGGCAGCAGCCAGGTCCCACCTTGGTCTCCTCGTCATCGACATAGGAAATCCCGTGTCCCTCAAGAATGTAGATAATCTCGCATGATGTATCGTGGGTGTGCTTTCCTATGGTCGCGCCGGGAATCAGACGGCTCACCATAATCTTGTTTGTACCGTCGTCCATCATCTTTGCCATCATATACTTGTCCCCGCCTTTGAAGTGGTGGAGAATCTCTTCTTTCATGTGATTGAAATCTATAATCATATCAACACCCGCACGCCTCGTGCTCTGTCCTCATTGCCAGGATACAGTCCTGGATCACGTCGTTAAGTTCCTTGCCCATCATTGCGGCACCCTCTTTGATCACCTCGCGGTTACAGCCTGCGGCGAAAGCCAGTGTCTTGAACTTCTTGGTCACCGACTTCACCTCCATGTCCATCACGCTCTTGGAAGGACGGGCCATTGCGCAGGCGAAGATAAGACCGGTCAGCTCGTCCACGGTATAGAGCACTTTCTCCATGTAGCAAGTGGGCTCCACATCGCAGCACAGCTTCCAGCCGTGGCTCTGTACCGCATGCACAAGCTCATTGGTGATGCCCGGAAAATTGGCCTTCTCTGCCTCGAAGATATCCTTGCATTTGATGCAGTGCTGGTCAGGGTATTTCTCAAAGTCGATGTCGTGGAGAAGACCAACACACTCCCAGAACTCGGGATCAGCCTCCCCTGCCTTCTCTGCAAAGTACTTCATAGCCACCGACACAGTCTTAGAGTGGCGGAGCAGTGTCTCGCCGCTCACATATTTCTTAAGTAATGTTTCCGCATCAGTATATTTCATAGTGTGTGTTCTCCTTACCCTACCACTTTCCAGGTGCCCGCTTTCTTGGAACCGACACGCTCTATAGTTCCAGCCTTCTTCAGGTTAGCCAGACGACGCTTTATGGTTGCAGGGGATACGCCCAATTTTGCAGACAACTCATCATATGTGGCCGCTGGTTTATCTGTGACTGCATTTAAAAGGTCATTTATAAGGTCAGACTTTATAGGGTCAGTTATCGAGTCACCAGTTGCCACCGCCCCTTTAACCTTGGCAGGCTTTGCCCCCTTGCACTTTTCCAGCGCTGCCAGTATCAGGTGCAGCATAAAGGTGATGAACACACCGGCATCCCCGGAATCCCCAGCAGTACGGAGGGCATAACGGTACTGGCTCTGGTTGGCAGCTAACTCTGCATCCAGCGGAAGACCAAGGAATACAGTGTTCCATGTACCCAGGAGAGCAAGTAAGCAATTCCGGCCTATCACGCCGTTGTCCTCGTCGAAGGGCTGGTTTGACTCAATCTCGTAGAGGAGCTCGCACCCTTTTATCAGAATGTGGTCCGGAGAGGTGTCCAGCCAGCCCAAGAGATCCTGCATAAGGAACGGAAGGCGGCCGGTGCCGTAGCCCTGTCTGAACTTTTCGGGCAGATATTTTCTGAGAAGCGACCTATAAGAGGCCGGCCTCTCCCCTTTGCTGCCACAGATAGCCTGCAGCTCTGCAATGTCCGAGACAAGCTGGATAGCTTCAGCTTTAATTTTGAATGGAGTCTGATACATTTGACCTTATTATATCACACTCTGACCCAAAAGCAACCAACAAATGAGAAAAATGACCTTTTAAATCAACGCCAGGGTGTCGGACGGGTTTTCGGCGGCGTTCACTTTCTCCGCAGCTTTTACTATAACGCCCTTCTCGTCGATAAGGTAGGTGGTGCGCACTACACCGAAGCTCTTCTTGCCGTACATGTTCTTCTCTTTCCACACATCGTAGGCCTTGATTGCCGAAAGCTCGGTGTCTGAAAGAAGTGTGAACTTCAGGTTGAACTTGGCCTGAAACTTCTTGTGGCTCTCCACGCTGTCCTTGCTCACGCCCAGAACTACAGCCCCTTTCTCCCGGAACTGCGGGTACAGATCAGAGAAACCGCAGGCCTGCTTGGTGCACCCTGAGGTGTTGTCCTTGGGATAGAAATAGAGGATAACCTTCTGCCCCTTGTATTCTGATAATGAATGAAGTTTTCCATCCTGATCCGGCAGCTTGAACTCCGGTGCCTTTGTATTTATCTCTAGCATATTTATCTCCTTATTCCAAAAGATAAGCCATATAATATGGTACTGTGACCTTTTTGCCATTCACTCCCAAATTGTTTTCAGAAAGTTTATAGCAGATATCCACATCATATTTAGGATTTTTAAGTATGGAGTCTGCAGATTTTGTATTGCCGGTGGTGGCCATCACCTCGACCAGAGCAATCTTGCCATCCACCTTGGTGACGAAATCAACCTCAAGGCCTGAATCCTTATGAAAATAGTAAAGCTTTCTATCCTGTTTCGAGAAGCTATCTGCTATTATGTTTTCGAAAATCGCACCTTTGTAGATGCCAAGGTCACTGCTCAGAATCTTTGCTGCACTGCCTTTATCAAGCATGGCGGTGAAAAGGCCTGAATCCTGCATGTAGAGCTTAAATACAGAATCAATCTTATTTCCCTCTAGTGGTTCTGAAATACCCGAAAGGTTATAGCAGATATTGACCAATCCGCAATCATAAAGCCATTGTATTGCGGCCTGATATTTTTCAGATCTTCCCTTTTTCTCAAGTACAGAATAAACAAACTTCTTATTCTCTTTTGCCAGTTGAGCGGGAATAGAATCAAACACCCGGTTTATCCGACCAAGCAGTGCCAGGTCTATTTCTTCATTTTCATCTTCATCAAGGTGCTTGCCGAAATCATCTTTATATTCTTCAATAATATCCCGTTGTTCCCGGTAAACCACATTCATATCGCTGGTGCTGACAAATCGGTCTACCACATAAGGGAGTCCACCGACACAAATATATTCCTTGAAATATCGGAGCATAGATGCATGGACAGCCTCGCTTACAGGAGCCTTTTTCTCAAAGCATTCCCTCAGATAATCGGTGACACTTTCGTCAACTCCTTTTGCCCAAAGGAACTCCTCAAAATCCATCGGCTTCATATAAAGGATCCGCTCAAAACCGGTGGGCACCCCCTTCCCCTTCTTTTTGTTATAACCCTTTATTCCCAGAAGCGACCCAGTACAGATGATATCGAAGCGACCATCCTCCATAAAAGGTTTTATGCTGGCCCTTGCGTTGGCACACTCCTGTACCTCATCGAAGATAAGCACAGTATCGCCTTCCTTGAAGCGGGCTCTAGGAATCAGTGCCGAGAGGTCGATAATAATCCTATTTACATCAAGATTACCGTCAAATACTTTCTTTGCATCGTCGGATTCTTTGAAGTTGATATAGACAACATTTTTATAGTTCTTGCGGGCAAATTCCTGCACGCTGCTTGTCTTGCCGATCTGCCGCAGCCCCTTGACCACCAAGGCCTTTTTTTTGCCCCCGGAAATTTTCCACTCTTCGAACTGTTTTATGATTTTCCTCTTAAACACTTGCAACTCCAACTATAAAATACACTTTTTCAAGGGAGTTTTCAAGCACTTTATACACTTTTTCAAGGGAGTTTTTTATAAATTAATACACTTTTCCTAGTGAGTTTTTGCTTTAGACATACACTTTTTCAAGGGAGTTTACGCCTTTCAGTCCGATACATCCACATCTGCAACAACCTGTACAGCATAGTCCGGGTAGAGTTTGCCCACTTCATCATAGATGATCTTGAGCCCCTCCTTCGGGGTTATGTCAAAGCTCATAACAACATCAAACCGCATAGTCTTGGCCTTGGTATCCACATAGAAGCCATGGAACTGCAGCGCCCAATCATGGGACATGACAGTCTCAAGTATGGTATTGCGGATCTTCGCCGCCTCCTCATCCTTTGTATTGAAGGAATAAACCCCAACCCCAGTCAGAATAATTCCAGTCTCCTTGTAAACCTTGATCTGCACGCGCCGGGTCAGCTCATCAACCTGATCCACAGTCATAGTGTCAGGCAGCTCAAGATGGACAGAGGCATAATTTTTATTTGGCCCATAGTTGTTGATTATCAGGTCAAAGGCTCCCCTCACTTCGGGTTCCTCCACCAGAAGCTTCTTTACCTGGATACTGATCTCCTGGTCAGTCCGCTTTCCCAAGATATCATCAATTGTTTCAGTGATCATCTCATAGCCAGCCTTCAGAATCATGATTGAGATCAGAACTCCCACATAGGCTTCCAGAGAAATTCCAGTGATAAGGAAGAATACAGCAGAGGCAAGGACTGATGCAGAGAGAATCGCATCAAACAGGGCATCGGAACCGGAGGCAACCAGAGCGCTGGAATTGACAGCCTTTCCTTTAGCTTTCACATAACGGCCCAGAGTCAGCTTAACAACAACAGCAGATGCAATGATTATCAAAGCCACAGCAGAATAGTCGGCCTTCTCAGGATGGATAATCTTCTTTATAGATTCCACCAGAGCAGTGATACCGGCGTAGAGTACGATAGCCGAGACAATCATGGCACTCAAATACTCAATACGGCCATAGCCCAAGGGGTGCTTCTTGTCCGGCAGCTTTCCCGCCAGCTTAGTTCCCACGATTGTGATGACGGACGACAGGGCATCCGACAGGTTGTTAACCGCATCCAGCACCACCGCGATGGAGTTGGAGATGATTCCCACAACAGCCTTGAAAGCTGCAAGGAAAATGTTTGCCACAATACCTACAATACTTGTCCGGACAATCACTTTGTCACGGTTTTCAATATCTTTTGCAATATCTGCCATAGGGAAATTATAAACCATGATTTCATTTTTTTAAAGAAGTTTTATAAAACAAGCTTTTTCATCCGTGGTATAATCGCAGTATGAGGATAACAGTCATACCGGATGTGCACGGGACTCACCACTGGGAGGAGGCGGTCAAAGAGAGCGCAGACCGCATCGTTTTCCTGGGGGATTATGTGGACTCTTGGGACAACCGGCAGCCCGACCAGATGAAGAACCTGCAGAACATCTTCGAATTCAAGAAAGCCAACCCTGACAAGGTGACTGTGCTGATGGGGAACCACGACTTGTCGTATATCTCGGATCCCTGGGTATCTGGACACCAGTGGGACTACGCAACCGAAATATGGTCCATCATCAACTACAATCTGGAACTTTTTGACATGGTTGCCGAGTTTGATGGCTGGCTCTTTGCCCACGCGGGAATCACCAAGACCTGGCTTTCCATTTATGGCATTAATAAAGAGACAGATATGGACGCTCCATATTCCCTGCCCAACTGGAACAACATGAGCATACTGGATCGCATCAACGGCATCTTCCACGCGGGGCACTATAAGATCTTCGACTTCGGCCCATATTGCACCAACTCATACGGCAAAAGCCCCTACAGCCCGCCCACCTGGGTGCGTCCCCGGAGCCTCCTTTCCGACATGTGGACCGCCGACGGCAAATACAAGGGCCAGGTGGTAGGCCATACCGAGATAAGGCCCAACCCAAGCTTCCTCACCCAAAACGGCAATCACGCAATCTTCGTGGACTCTCCAGAGCATGACTCCATCTTCTACTTCGACACTGAAGCCGACTACGACTGGAAAGAGATGTGAAAGTGAGTGGATGGTATAAAGCCCCTAATAGCCAGAGAAGAATGAAGATTAAGTAGCTACAGCTCCAGACTGTTCTCGTTCTGCAGGAAGTCGAAGAGGCCTATTGTGACAATTCCATTCTCATCCCGGCGGACATTCAGTACATCTTTTACAACTATGATTTTCTTGAAGCTGTCGTCAATTGCCCTGAGGGAAATCTTTTCCTGCAGCTCCTTTTCTGAAGTCGGAAGAGAAAGAGCCGACTGGATATAATATTTTTTACTTGCCTGGGTAGCGACAAAATCAACCTCATGCTGTTTTCTGATTTCTTTTCCAGCAGTATCTCTGGTCCTTATTTCCACGATTCCCACATCAACATTGAAGCCTCGGTAGCGGAGTTCATTATAGATGACATTTTCCATCAGATGATTTTCCTCAATCTGGCGGAAGTTGAGCCGTGCATTTCTCAGCCCCACATCCTCAAAATAATACTTGTTAGGCGAGCCGATATATCTCCTTCCCTTGACATCAAAACGGTTCACTTCGTTGATTAAAAATGCATCTTTAAGGTAGTCAATAAATTTGATAACAGTATTTGTGCTTATCTTTGAGTGTAGAACGCTTTCAAAGGTCTGGACAATCCTTGTGGGATTGGTCATGGACCCCGTACTTGATGCCAGTATATTGATCAAATCCTCAAATTCCTGGGTTTTCTCTATCTTGTTCCGGGCAATGATATCCTTCAGATAAGTTTCTGAGAACAGATTCAACAGATATTTTGACTTCTGCTCCTCGGTCTTCATTGAGAGGATGAGAGGAAGTCCTCCATAAACAATGTAATCAGCCCATGCATGATACACATCCCCCTGATAGCCCTGCAGATACTCGCTGAAAGAAAGAGGGAGGATATGAATCTCATCGCCACGACCACGGAATTCGGTAAGGACATCCTTTGAGAGGAACTTTGAGTTTGAGCCAGTCACATAGACATCCACATTCTTAAGCCGCAGAAGACCGTTCAGAACGGTATAAATCTTTATCGAGCGTTCGGGGTGCTTGAACTCCTCTTCTGTTATCGCAAGCTGCACTTCATCAAGGAAGATATAATATTGCTTTTTCGAATCCTTAATCTGAGAACGGATATAGATTGAGAGCTCCTTATAATCCCGCAGGTTTTCGTTCTGGTCGTCATCAAGGGCAATCCTGATGATGCAATCCTCTGGAACCCCGGTTTCCCGGAGATAATTATAGAAAAGATTGAAGAGAAGGTATGATTTTCCGCATCTTCGGATTCCGGTGATTACCTTTATGAGGCCGTTATTCATGCGGTTTTGCAATGCTTTTATATCTTTTTCCCTTACAATATTCATAAAATCTCCTATACTGAATAAAACTGCCGTTTGTGGCATTTTTATTCAGTATACTTTATCACTGTAGGTATTTCAAGCCATTTATTGAACAAATTTGCCTTTTGTGGCATTTTTGTTCAATAAAAAACTATTGACATATACCCCCCTAGGGTATATTATAACATTTGGAGTATACCTCCAGGGGGTATCTATGAAAGCATGTCCACATTGCTCAGAACGCCATAAGAAGCGTACACCAGAAGAACAGAAAGCCCTGATCACACGGCTCAAACGGGCCGAGGGACAGATCCGGGGAATAGAAAAGATGGTGGAAAGCGACGCCTACTGCCCTGATATCCTGATTCAGGTGTCGGCGGTGACAAAGGCGCTGAACAGCTTCAACAAGGAGCTTTTGGCCTGTCATATCAAAAGCTGTGTAAAAGAAGATATCCAGAACGAGAAGGACGGCGCTGTTGAAGAACTTGTCACCGTGCTTCAGAAGCTGATGAAATAAGGAATTATATGGATCAGTACGTTGTTACAGGGATGAGCTGCGCTGCATGCCAGACCCGGGTGGAGAAGGCTGTCTCCAAGGTGCCGGGGGTGCAGAGCTGCGCCGTGAGCCTCCTGACCAACTCCATGGGAGTTGAGGGGAGCGCCGCCCCTGCGGAGATAATAAAGGCGGTGGAGTACGCCGGATATGGCGCAAGGTTGAAGGGCGGTGGCGCTAATGCTGCTGGCTCGGATAAAGGGTCAAGGCGTGACCTAATAAATGCCCCGATAAATAACGAGGAGGCTCTAAGGGACTCTGAAACCCCGGCTCTCAAGCGCCGGCTTGTGCTGTCGGCCTTCTTCCTGCTGGTGCTGATGTATATCACTATGGGGCACCATATGCTGCACCTGCCGCTGCCGAAGGGGTTGGAGCATAACTACATAGCCCTGGGTATAGTGCAGATGCTGCTGGCCCTGGTGGTTATGAACATAAATAGAAAGTTCTTCACCAGCGGCTTCAGCTCGCTGGTTCACGGAGCGCCCAATATGGATACGCTGGTGGCAATGGGCTCGGCTGTTTCGTTCGGGTGGAGTCTGGCTGTTCTGTTTAAGATGACTTCGGCAAGCGGCAGTGGCGCTCTCGTCCACCTGTATCACCAGCTTTATTTCGAGTCTGCAGCCATGATACCGGCCCTAATCACGATAGGCAAAATGCTGGAGGCCATATCCAAGGGGCGCACCACAAACGCGCTAAAGAGCCTTATGAAGCTGGCCCCCAAGACCGCAGTAGTGCTCCGTGATGGAGCCGAGGTCGAGGTAGGTATTGAAGAAGTAAGGATTGGGGATATCTTTGTGGTGCGGCCGGGGATGAGCATCCCAGTTGACGGCGCGGTGCTGGAGGGCGAGAGCGCCGTAAACGAAGCCGCGCTTACAGGTGAGTCCATACCGGTGGACAAAACCGCCGGAAGCCGCGTCAGTGCAGCTACAATAAACCAGTCGGGGTATATAAAGTGCCAGGCAACACGAGTGGGTGAAGACACAACCCTGAGCCAGATAATAAAGATGGTATCTGACGCGGCGGCGACGAAGGCGCCCATAGCCCGGATCGCAGACCGGGTTTCCGGCGTGTTTGTCCCGGCCGTAATCGCGATTGCGGCCGCGGTCACCGCCGGCTGGGTACTGGCAGGAGAAACCTGGAGCTTCGCGCTGGCGCGCGGTATATCGGTCCTGGTGATCTCCTGCCCCTGCGCCCTGGGCCTCGCAACCCCTGTAGCAATAATGGTGGGCAACGGCATCGGGGCTCGCAACGGCATCCTGTTCAAAACCAGCGAGGCGCTGGAGACAGCCGGCCGGGCCCAAGTAATTGCCCTGGATAAAACCGGCACCATCACCCGCGGTGAACCAAAGGTCACCGACATAGTCCCGGCCGCCGGTGTGGCCGCGGGCGAACTGCTCTCCAAGGCTTACGCCCTTGAGGCAAAGAGCGAGCACCCGCTGGCCAAGGCCATCGTAGCCGAGGCCCAAGCCCAGAGCGCAGGGAGGCCAGACGCGTCTGCATTCAGCGCCCTGTCGGGCGCCGGCGTCACTGCCCTGATTGCAGGCAAGAAAGCCCACGGTGGCAGCGCAGCCTATATCAGTACCCTGGCCCCGGTAGCCGTACCGGCTGCGCCAGACAGCGCAAGCCCATGGGCTGGCAAACCTCTGGCCCAGGTGGGCGAAACCCTAGCCGCCCAGGGCAGGACGCCGCTCTTCTTCGAGGAGGATGGCAAACTTCTGGGCATCATAGCCGTGGCCGACGTGATCAAGCCCGACTCCCCAGAGGCAATCGCGCGGATGCGGAACATGGGGCTCAAAGTCGTCATGCTGACCGGCGACAACGCGCGGACAGCAAAGGCTATCGGAGACCAAGTTGGAGTTGATGAGGTGATTGCCGGAGTACTGCCGGAGGGGAAGGAGGCAGCCATTCGGAAGCTTCAGGAGAAGGGAAAAGTGGCAATGGTGGGAGACGGCATCAATGACGCCCCTGCCCTGACACGGGCAGACATCGGAATCGCCATCGGAGCCGGTGCAGACGTTGCAGTGGACAGCGCCGACATCGTGCTGATGAACAGCACTCTCTCCGACGTGGCCACTGCGGTGGAATTAAGCAGGAAGACCCTGCGGAACATACACGAGAACCTGTTCTGGGCCTTTTTCTACAACCTGATCTGCATCCCGCTGGCAGCAGGACTTTTCGGCTGGAAGATGAACCCCATGATCGGCGCCGCCGCCATGAGCCTTTCCAGTTTCACCGTGTGCATGAACGCCCTGCGGCTGAACCTTTTCAGCCCCAAGGGGCAGAATAATGAGAAAACAAAAAGGAGAAAAAATATGAAAAAGACAGTGAAAATTGAAGGAATGATGTGCCCTCACTGCGAGGCAAATGTAAAGAAAACTCTGGAGGCTTTAGGTAACGTGGCTGGCGCAGAAGTGAGCCACAAGGCGGGAACTGCAATCCTCACTCTCTCGGGTGATGTGGATAATGCAGTGATCAAGAAAGCTGTTGAGGATAAAGGCTACAAGGTAGTCGACATTCAGTGACAGAACTCAGCATTCGCTGAGCAGTTTGAGAAGCTTCTTCCTGCTTCCGTCTGAAAGCTCATCATACGGAGGCAGGACAGAGGGCTTGTCATAATCAAGTGAAAGAATAATTCCGGCCTCAAAGAAGGCCTCCCATACAGCGGCATACTTGTCTGGCTCACACAGTGGATAGAGATAAGGCATCTCAACGCGCCACTTGTCGCTGCACACTTTGAGGAGACCCACCTTCTCCCAACCAGAGTAATCAGCTTCTTTCTTGAAGGCTATCAGATTATAGACAGCCCGTACTGCACCAGCCAGAATCACTGGGGAAACCAGTTCGTCTTCCAGCGGTAGCTCAGTATCGGAGACAACCACGCCAGGGGCAAAGGCGAAAGGGACAGGCAAAATCAGAATCTCGAGCGGATTTATCGGGTCATTTATTAGGTCAGGGGCGTTTAAAGCACCAATCGCTTCCCTTGCCCGTTCCTCGCTGCTGAAAAGATACACAAAGCAATTGTGGCCCAGCAGCTTGCATACCGCCTGCTTCAGCCGATGGGCGTAAGGCGACGGATACCCGGGCAGGATACCCTTGTCTATAGCGTTCTTCATGGCCAGGGCATACCCCTTCTGGCGGTGCCCCATCACAAGGCGCCCGCCCTCCAGCGCCATATCGAGATAGCGCTTTCCGTTTGCGGTGTAGACATAGTAGCCCCAGGCTCTGTTTATCTCTGGAATCTTGTTCATCATCATAATTTTAACGTTCTTTCAAGAAAAAGTATAGTAAAAACATAAAACTTGATATATCATAAAGCTATGAAATTCATTAGCACAAGAGACAAAAATAGAGTTGTAACATTCAAGGAAGCTGTTTTCCAGGGTCTTTCCCCGGAGGGCGGCCTTTTCGTACCCGATTCCACCCCTGACCTTTCTGCCCTTTATGCAGGAATGACTGCGGACACACCGTTCAACGAGTCTGCCATAGAGTTGACCGCCGCAGTGCTCAAGGATGAGATGGACAAAGAAACTGCAGCGCGCATCTGCAACCGGGCCTTCTTCTTCAAGCCCGAGATTGTGGACGCTGGCGACGACATCTATATCGAAGAGCTTTTCCACGGCCCATCTTCTGCATTCAAGGACTTCGGTGCCTGCTTCCTGGCAGCATCCATGGAAGAATTCCTCCAGGCCGAGAACCGCAGGGCCATCATCCTCACAGCAACCTCCGGTGACACCGGAAGCGCAGTTGCACAGGCCTTCTTCGAGAAGAAGAACATAGATGTTGTAATCCTCTACCCCTCCGGCCGTGTAAGTCCTCTGCAGGAGAAACAGCTGACCACTCTTGGCAAGAATGTGCGGGCCCTTGAGGTAAAGGGATCCTTCGACGACTGCCAGCGTATGGTTAAGCAGATCTTCACCGCACCAGACATGCAGTATCTGCCGCTGACATCAGCAAACTCAATCAACCTGGGCCGCCTATTCCCGCAGTCCTTCTACTACATGTACGCCTTCAACCAGCTCAAGGCAAAATACAAGAACATCGTATTCTGCGTACCAAGCGGAAACTTCGGAAACCTGACCGCAGGCGTGCTGGACTGGTGCTGGGGAATGCCTGTCAAGGAGTTCATCGCAGCAACAAACCTGAACAACGAGGTACCGCTGTACCTGGAGTCTGGCAAGTACGAACCGCACCCAAGCTTCAAGACCTACTCCAACGCCATGGACGTGGGCGACCCAAGCAACTTTGAGCGACTGAGATACATTTTCAACGATGATTACAAGAAGATGGGAGAGATGATAAAAGGAGCGTGGGTATCCAACGAGGACACCCTGCAGGCGATCAAGGACTTCTATGCAGAAAAGAAGAAGTTCATCGATCCGCACACCGCAGTTGGCTATGTGGCATCCTGCCGGTACAAAGAAAAATACCAGCCTAAGGACACCGCCATAATCTCGCTTTCCACTGCACATCCGGGCAAGTTCCTGGAGGTTGTGGAAGAGGCTACCGGTGCACGCCCTGCCCTGCCGCCTAACCTGGAAAGACTTCTCAAGCTGGAGAAGCACTCTGTGGTTGTGGACAACACAGCCGAGGCCCTTAAGGACTACCTTAAGAAGACCTTCTGAGGCACATGACCGCGCGGATAGTTTTAGGAAACGGAATATTCTTCGTGGGCGCCGTGATTCTGGCGCTCTCGGGACTGATCAGGACAAAAAGAAATATCCTCATAGCCCAGACCCTGCAGGAAGTTTTCATGGGGGTCGGAATGTTGATACTGGGGGGCATTTCCGGGTTTATAGTCGATACGATATCGATTTTCCGGAACCTGGTGTGCATGCGGTGGAATTATACGCTGAAGTGGAAACTGATTTTCATCGCGGCGCAGGTGGGATTTTACGCCGCTTTCGGAACCGAGGGGTTCTACGGCTGGCTGCCGGTAGTGGCAATGGGGCTTTTCACCTGGTTCCTGGACTCGGAGAATGTGATACTGCTGAAAGTTTTGCTGGCGGGGATGCAGCTGATGTGGCTGGTCTACGATATCTCTATCGTCAACTATGTAGGGATGGTGGTGGATGTGGTGTCGGCTGTCACCATCGTGGTGGGGATGTTTCTAGTTAAATCCTGACAGCCTTGATGGAGATTGCTTCGCCGGGGAACTTTTCTTTAAGAGTCTGCTCCAGTTTCTGAACCTGGGTCATATCCTTCCAGACAGCTCTGAAGCATACTTCAATGGAATCTGCTTTGCTCTTGTACTCAAGGAATGTCATCTCCTGATCCGATCCGCTTATAGAGCGCATCATATCGTCCTTGTCCGGCATTTTCTCCAGCAGGGACCGGGGAAATTCTATTGTGATCTCCAGCTCCATGCTGTTCTTGAAGTACTTCTTTCCAAAGCTTGAGAAATGGATGCACAGCATGAGTATGCCGGTGAATACTGCAACTACGGTGGCTATGAAGTAGAAGCCCAGGCCGCAGGCCATACCGATTACGATGGAAAGGAAGATGAAGGACATATCCAGGAAGCTGCCTACGCTGATCCTGAAGCGGATGATGGAGACTGCGCCCACAAGACCGAAGGCTACAGCCAGGTTGTTACCGATAACCATCATAGCCCCTGCCAGGATGACAGAGATGAAGACCATGGACTGCATCATCAGATGGTTGTTCTGCTTCGACTTGTTCATAATCTTATAAACTTCGGCAAGCCAGAAGTTATGAAGCGCCGCAAGGCCAAGTCCTTTAATACAGTTTAAAAACACTACTGTAGGAAATGTCTCAACTTCCATATTCACTCCTATTCTAAGACTGGATCATGCAGGCGCGAAACCCTTCCGGTGGGGGAAAGAAACTGCAGCACCTCTGCCTTGTTGTCCAGAAAATCCTTATATTCATCCTTATAGTAAGGATCGCTCTTCACAGCACCCGACGCATCCTTAAACATAGCATCCAGTTCTCCCCTTAAGGTGGAGAGGATACCGTCATCTATGAAAAGCTCCTTCATCCTGCGGTTGTAGGCCGCCTTTACCTCGGGCACAGCCACCAGCCTTTTAGTCAGCTGATTGTCGCCACCCATTTCATATGTACTCTCATTATACCCTATACAGGACTCGTTGTCCCAGGGTAAAAAATAAAATTTTCCGTTGTAGGCCAGATACAGGTTGGTCCTGAAGGTATCCTTGACCATCAGAAAGTCGTGTACGGCCAAGTAAGAAGCCACCTTCTCTATATCCACATTATCCAGCACATACTGGCACCAGTCAGGGTCGGAAAAGGTTGTCAAAGCAGCCAGAAGATGCTCCATGTTGGCAAAGTTGTCATCGTCGGGGAACTTCTTCTCTGACAGGGAGTGAAGAGGATGGTTGTTCTCCATATGGTTATAGTCCTCGAAGTAGCTCTTGTAGAGCTCGCCTCCAAGAATATGCTCGTCGTAGTAGGTGATCAGATTGTAGCAGCCCAGATACTCGTCGTTCAGGAAAAGTCCTATGGTCTGGGTGTCGCAGGCAGGAAGCCCCGCCAGCTGATAGGTCCGCATTGCAATGCGGTTGTTCACTCCACCCGATGCATGGCTTCGCTCAAGCACATATTTTTTCCCGTCAATCTTGAGCTGGAACGATTTCTTGGGATGCATGCGGGAGGTGTAGCCCCTCACCTTTATCTTGCCGTCGCCCCGCCACTTCTCAAAGATGACTTCGCAGTCTACCGATTCGTTGATGGAGACAGAGCTGTAGAGCCTGTAGAAGTTGTCTTCGGAGAGGAATATCTCCAGCTGCTGGGCACTGCCGGTGGAGACCTCATCCTCCTTGGAACCCACAAATTCGCCGCAGGAGAAAAGGGCAACCAGAATGCATATGACAGTAAGAAATATGATTGTGTTCTGCAGAACGCTCTTTCTCATATCAGTGCAGGACAAGGCTCTCTCCATCGGCGGCACGGCCAGTTGTTTTATCAAGGTAATTCACCACATAAGCCTTGATACTCATAAAATCCTGGCGTGATGTGCCGTATTCGGGGTCGTTCTCCATGGCGGTGCACAGTCTGTCAAACATAGTCCCTGCCTCGCCCTGGAGCTGGTCCAAGATGCAGGTGGCTCCGCCGCCGGTGAAAAGCTCCTGCATCCTGCGGTTATAAGCCTCTTTCACCTCGGGCACAGCAGCAAGCCGCCTTATAAGCTGATTGTCATCGCACAAATTATAGGATGAGCTGTTCTTACGCATACAGCGCTCATGATCCCAGGGAATAAGCCGGTACTTTCCGTAATATTGGATATAGAAGTTTGTTCCTCGGGTATCACCAACAGTAAAAAAATCATGGACTGCCATATAGGAGGCAATCTCCTCTATGTCCACCTTTTTATTCACAAACTGATTCCAGTCTGGATCTGAGTATGCAGTGGCAGCTGTTATAAAGAGCTCCAGGTTCGAGAAATCCCCGTCATCTGGGTATTCCTTTTTAGTTTTATCCCGCAGCGGATGATTGTTATCCATCAGGTCAGAATCGTGAAAGCGGCACTTATAAAGCTCCCCTTTCAATATATCTTCCCGATAATAAGTTATGAAATTATAACAGCCAAGATAAGAGTCGTTTAAGAACAATCCCACAGACTCAGTATCAATGGCAGGAACACCTGCAAGCTGATAAGCCCGCATTATTATCCGGTTATACAGTCCGCCGCTCTCCTGACCTCTTTCCAGCATATATTTATTATCACCTATTTTAAGGCCAAAAGATTTCTTATGTTCCCGCCTGGAGGTGTTTCCCCGGATCTTTATGACAGCATCACCCCGCCACTTATCTTTCTCCAAGATGCAGGGTGTATAAATATTTTCTGCCAGTGAATTATAAAAACTCTGCAGCTCGTCCTGGTGCATATAGATCTGCACCTTCTCAATCCCCCCTACATCTGGGTCATCATCCTCATCGGGACCCACAAACTCGCCGCAGGAGATCAGAGAGAGAAAAATAATCAGGCAGAGGGGGAAAGTCCTCAGGATTTTACGCAGAAGTTGATTCCCCATATAGGCTCAACCTTGGTCTTGAGGCTTCCGCTTTTGTAGGTGTCGAAACGGAGACCGCCATCAAGATGGACAAACACATACTTGCCGTGGAACCAGTTTCCCAGCATAAGCTCAAGGCGCCGGTTCTCGTCTATGTACTTGATGTCTGGACACAGGATGCCGGCACGGAGTGCGGGAGTATAGACAAATTTATCGAACCGGAAGTTATATCCGAAGGAGGCGTCGGCAGATGCAAACCAGCTGTCATCCTCGCCCGGGAAATGGAGATAGCCCACTGGGTCTATCAGGTTAGTACCGATATTGGCCTCGCAGGACCATACAAAGCGGTCTATGTTATGGTAATACTTAAGGTCGAATATGAAGTTGTTGTAATTATATTCATCGGAAGAACCGCCGAATGCCACATTGTGCACAACATAAGGGAGATAGGATACAGTGAAAGCAATGAAGTCCAGCCCCTCGGTGAAGTTGTAGTAGCCGGTAAGGAAGAACTGGGACTCGTTATGTCCAGAGTTAAAGAAGAAAGCTGCATCCAGCTGGGTCTTGTCACCGAAGATATGGCGGTTTGAATACTCAATACCGGTGTCGATGTTGGTGAAACCCGACTCCTTTATGTATCTTACACCGGGAGAGTCATAGAAGAAGAGCTCGCTTTTCTTTTTAAGGAAGTCATTCATGGTCAGGCTGCTGTCGAAAAGACCTCCCTTTATGCTCTGGTACTCGTCTATCCAGTAGAAGACAGAGACCTCCTCGGGATCCACATCCTTCCGGTCTATCTCTATGGCCAAGGTGGCAAAAAGGCGGTCGTTGAAACGTATCTTTGCCTCAAGCTCACCCTCCAGCTGAAATCCCACATAGTATTTATCGCCGGTGATGTCCGAGTCATCCAGCTTGAACTCAGCCTCAGCATCAAGAGTAAAGTAATCCTTGGGCTTAGAGAAAGCAGTTCCAGCGGCAAGCAGCACCAATGCCAAAAGAATAATCCATTTTTTCATGGCAGTCTCCTGTTAGTTAAAATGCCTTTTATAGGCATCGGAGGTTCCCCTCCTGTTTATGAAATCAATTATATGATCCCGGCTTTTCCGGGCATCTTCGATGGAATAGTAGTAGACCGGGTCATTCTTTATAGCCTCGTAGGACTCATCATACCACCCGTTCACCTTGGCCTTCAGCTCGTCCAAGAAGGCACCGTCTGCCACAAAAGCCCTCATAGCCTGGTCGTAGGCAGTCCAGACAGATGGAACCTTGAGAATGCGCTTCACCAGTTTGTTGTTGCCCAGGAAGCAGTCGTACTCCAGCCTCATTCCCAGCTCGTGGTCCCAAGGGAGGAACACCATCTTGTCATAGTTGTAAATATAGTAGTTATGGGAGTCGGTATCCTCAACGCCGAAGTAGTTGTGCACCACCATATAGCGGATAAAGTCATCCACATCGATGTACTTCTCCACCCAGGCGTTCCACTCATCATCACTCATCCGGTTCAGATTTGTGATCAGGAGCTCCAGAGAGGATAAATCCTTATCCTTTGGAAACTTTTTCTCGGACCGTTCATACAGAGGATCCTTGTCAAAACCTGCAATCAGAATCTTGAAGAGTTCTGATTTGCTTCCGCTCTTATAGCGGTTCAGCTGTTTCTCTTCGTACATATCAACCCTGACATAGTAGCCGATGTACTCATCGTTCACGAAGAGGGCCACAGGCTCAGTCTCAGGGGCTGCGGTAAGGGATTTGCCCTTGTATTTGTAGTTGTTGTAGGCATACATGACAATGCGGTTCTTGAACCAGGTGCCAGCCTCGTGCATAAGGGCATACTTGACCTTATGTCCACCCGCCTTGATTCGCAGGGTAAAGTTCTTTTTGGGCTCGCCACGGGAGGTATATCCCCTCACCTTCATCTCGCCCGGATAAGTATGCTTTTCCATAGTGACGGTGCACTGGGCGTAATCCTCCTCGGGCTGGGAGACACTGTCATAGAACTTGGCCAGGTTCTCCTCGGTGAAGTAAGCCTCCACCTTGGTTATGCTTCCGGTGTCGGCTTTCTTGAAGTCAGAGAAGCCCCCGAATTCGCCGCAGGACATGAGAATACATACTGTAAAGAGAGCCAGAAGCAGCTTAGCCTTTGATGACAAGGGAGATTGCCCACCTCCAGTCCATCTTGGTCTTAAGATCGTCCTTTCCATAGACATCGTACTTGGTCTTGATGCCCAATCCTGTGTCCAGGTGGAGTTTCACATGCTCTTTATATGAGAACTGGTTGCCCCAGAGCACCTCAAACTCGTTGCACTTTGCTTCGGAAATCTCAGGGATAAGCATGGTGCCCCGGATCAAAGGAAGCCACTGGACAAAGTCGGTAATCTGCACCTTGATACCAGCATGCAGGTCGGCACCGGCAAAGGCCGGGTACTCAGTGTCCGGGTCATAGTTGATGCGTCCCACCGGATTTATGAGGTTTGAGCCTAGGGTCAGCTCGGCTCCGTAGATTATCTTGTGTCTGTAGTCGGAATAGACCAGGTCGCCTATAAAGTTGTCCCGGTGGGATTTACAGTTCTCAGACCCCCAGTTTTCGTGACTTATGAAGGGATAGTAGGAGGCAAAGCCGCCGATAAGGAGCTCCTCCCGGGTATCCTGCCAGTAGAAGCCGCAGTTAAGCTGGGGCTCAAACTGAGATGGTATGTAGATGACATGAGCAAAGCCGCCAAAGCCGTCCTTGCTCTTGTCTCTGTATTCGTATTTGGCACCGATGGCGTGGCTCACATAGCCCTGATCCTTGATCTCCCGGGTGATAAGGTTCTTCCGGGCAAAGGGACGGTCGTAGTTACCAAGGTAATCGTCTAGGGTAAGGATGTTCTCGAACTTGCCGCCCTTTATGGAATGCTTTTCCAAGAAGGTATACTTGGCAGAGATTTCGTCGATATCCACCTCGTACTTGTCCAGCTCGGGCTTGAACACCAGCTCGATGTCGTCGGTGGGCATGAACTTGAACTTCATGGTACCATGCAGGTTGTAGAAGTCTTCCTTGGCCATCTCATCGTTGGTGGAAAGCTCAAACTCAGGCTTTATGGTGAACTGAGCAAAGAGAGAGCAGGGAATAATCAAAAACAGCAGAATAAAAATCTTCTTCATACATCCTCACCTTCCTGTTTTTTCTTGCGGAAAACAACCAGAAAACAGAAAAAAAAGTTGAAGGTGCTGACAAGCACCTCGTTTATAAGCTTGCTGACCAGCTCATTCCAGCCCAGAAGCTTTACAAATACATTCATAAGTACTACGTCCATGAGTCCAGAGAAGGCCCGGGAACCATAGAACAGCAGCATGCTCTTTATTATAGCACCAAAGCCAGAGGCCTTGTACTGGAAGACCATCTTTTTATTGGCAAAGTAGGAGAAGGTCACATAGATGAACCAGGCCATTATTACCGCAGGGGTCAGGGGAACCCCTATGTGACGGAAGAGGGCAAAACAGCCCACGTTGATGGCGGTGGCCACCAGTCCCCACAGGATGAAGGAGAATACCTGCTTAGTCTTTGACATGCTGCAGTATCTCCATGTAGGTGGCTATAACTTTCTTTTCGTCAAACTTCTCTTCGGCCAGCTGACGGCTCCGTACTCCCATCCCGATCTGCTCATCCCGGGTCAACGCCAGAAAACCAGTCATGGCACCGTACAGCGAGTCGGCAGACTTAGGCTCCACGAAATAGCCGTTGCCGCCGGGAATCACAGTCTCGCGGCAGCCGGGGGTGTCGGTAGTGATGACAGGGCGGCCCATGGCCAGAGCCTCTATAAGGATCTTGGGCACCCCTTCTTTGTAGTAGGTGGGGAGCACCATACAGGAGCACCTTTCCAGGTAAGGCCGCACATCCTTGGCCGCCCCGGCGTAGTATGCCCCGGCTGCCCTGTCCAAAGCTTCCAGCTCGGACAGTGGTACGCCCATGGGGTTATCGTTGTCGGCTGGCCCCAGCAGTACGAACTCGGCCTCGGGGCATTCCCGCTTTATGCGGCGGCTGGCCTCGATGAACTCCGGCACACCCTTGTTCTTGAGCATGCGGGATATGAGCATGAACACGGGCTGGGCCGGGACCGGGGCCGGGGTAAACTTTAAAAGGTCAACACCTGACCCGTTAACCGACCTTATAATTTGACCTTTTAAACTTGACCCAATAATGCCCTGCTCCTGGAAGAAGGCCCGGTCCTCGGTGTTCTGGAACACCACTGCCTTCGCCTTCCGGAAGGCTGCCTTGTAGAGCTGCTTCGCCACCTTGTAGGTGAGCCCCTTGGGGTTGTCGAAGGCAGTGCCCAGCCCGTTCACGGTGCACACAATGGGTATGCGGGCCAGCCGGCAGGCTATGGCGCTGTATATGTTGGCCTTTATAGTGTAGCCCAGCACAGCCTCGGGCTGTATCGCCTTGTATATCTTGTAGTACTCGCGGATAAGGAGCAGGTCGGAGAAGGGGTTTTTCCCTTTCCGCTCCAGGTTTTTCACTGGGTGGAACACAGTGCCGGGGTTCTGTATGTCGGTAAAGTTGGACTCGGGTGCCACGGTGTGCACCTCGTACCCCGCCTCCTGCAGAGTCTTTATAAGCCCGGCACGGTGGTTGAATATGGTCCAGGCTGTGTTGGATGTGATCACCACCCGCTTCATTTATCCAGTATCTCCTTGTATATTGCCAGTGTCTCTTCCGCCGCCTTAGCCCAGGAGAACCCCTTCTCCCGCGCATAGCCTTTGGTTATAAGCTCCTGGCGGAAAGGTTCATCACCGTAGATCTTGGCCATGGCCCCTGCTATTGCATCCACCGAGAGTGGGTCCACCAGAAGGCCGGCATCCCCGGCCACCTCGGCTGTGGATGAGAAATCGGAGGTGATGACAGGACAGCCGCACTTCATGGCCTCCAGAATCGGCAGGCCGAAGCCCTCGTAGAGGGACGGCAGGCAGTAGGCCAGGGCGTTGGAATAGAGAGTGTAGGCATCGTCGTCCTTCACATAGCCAGTGAATATGATGTCGTCCCGATGCGCCCCTGCCGGCATGACAAAGCTTTTGTGCGGCTTTCCTGCCACGATAAGCCTTATGTCGGCCCCCTCTGGCAATCCGCTCTTAAACTGTATGAAGGCCTCAATCACCCGGCCCACATTCTTGTGGGGTCTAAGCTCTCCTAGATACAGGAAGTATGGCTTATCCAGCAGGAACCGCTCCTTGATCTCCGGGTTCTCCTTCATGCTTACGGTGGCAGCCTCGTAGACCACCTTGGCCCTTTCTGCCAGCCCCGACATATGGGGGAACACCTTGAGGAGGTCGTTCCTGGTGGATTCCGACACAGTTATAAGTTTTTCGCAATGCTTTGCCGCATGGCGCATTAAATTCTTAAGGTATATAGACTTAAGCTTGCCCTTTGAACCCATGAATTCAGGGTGGAGCACATACTTAAGATCATGTATAGTCACCATCTGATCCCCCTTGAAGAAAAGGGGATGGTTTGAGTAGAGGCAATGGAACAGGTCGCACTTCAGCTTACCCCGCTTAAGGAAGAACTTGAGATCCCGCTTAAGGCCTATGGCAGGGAGGTCGAACCAC
>JAEEGH010007803.1_pt1 | contig 25573 bp, 17 predicted proteins | sample 9134181 | NCBI WGS metagenome assembly JAEEGH01 (sample SAMN16246544, study PRJNA631951) | gut metagenome | biome: gut microbiome; feature: rumen; material: DP-attached | host: Bos | place: Iran: Karaj | collected 2018-10
TACGCCGTATTTGCACGAATTGACACAACCGAGTCCCAGTATACCCAGGACGAAAGTCATTAGCGTATTGAAGCCTATTCTAAGTTTACGAGACATAATATTTCAAATTTAAGATTGATCTCCACAACTTTGCGGCGCAAAGTTACGAAGATTTTTTCATATACGCAAGAAAAAACAAAAAAAACTTCGCGTGGACAAAATGGCAGAAGATGGACATTTTGGCACAAAATGTGGACAGAATGGCAGAAAAACAGGGGTTGGCACACTAATTGACTCTATCTGGGTGTAAACGCAAAATACGCAAACTACGCTAACAACGCAAAAACGTAATCTACGCTTCGAATTGTTTAACTTAATTTAGGAGGATTGATTATGAAACCTGCAATGTATCGTAGAAACAATTGGCTGCCGACCAACGGATGGTTCCCAACCGTATTTGATGAGTTCCTGAACAATGACATGCTGAACACGGCTAGCAATGTGGCCCCATCGGTCAATGTCAAAGAGGATGAGCACAGCTATCTGGTCGAACTGGCTGCGCCGGGTGTTAAGAATGAGTACTGCCGAGTACATGTTGATGATGACCACAACCTCTGCGTTGCCATCGAGAACAAATTCGAGCACAAAGAGGAAGACAAACATTCGCACTACCTCAGACGCGAGTTCGCATACACCAATTTCGAGCAGAAATACACGCTGCCTGACAATGTGGACGAGGCAAAGATTAGCGCCAAGGTCGAAGATGGCATCCTGGCCATCGAATTGCCGAAGATCAAACGCGAAGAAGGCAAAACCGGTAGGCAGATTGCTATCGCTTAGTGAAAAGTGGAAAGTAGAAAGTAGAAAAGGGCGCTTCGGCGCTCTTTTTTTGTTTGTGATTGAAGAAAAAAATAATAAAAATAGCGCTCCGCGCCGATAATAATAATTATACCGAAAACGCGCTGACGCTTACGAAAACGAGACAAAAACAATAAAAACACTGCCGTTGTTACAAGCGATTTTGCGCTAATTGCGCTTACGAATGTCCGTCCCAAGCAGCCTACTTGTAAGTAAACTTCCCGTAGTCCGTTAGGACGTACCTTCACCTCCGCAGGAGGTAAATCACTTATAACACCGCCAGCAAAAACATTTTTGGTTAACCTTCTTCGGCTCCCATTCTCCCCATCTAATAGTTAAAACAATAAAAACGAACGGCACTAAACAGCGCAGCGACTAAACAGCCCGCAGGGCGTAAACGCCGAAGGCACTAAACAGCGCAGCGACTAAACAGCGTTTGGTGGAGAAAAGGGCGCTTCGGCGCTCTTTTTTTTTCGCAAACATTTGCGTATGTGAAAAAAAAGCAGTAAATTTGCACCGCAAATTTTTTGAACGATATGAAAGAACTGAAATGTCCGAAATGTGGAAGCTCATTCACGGTGGATGAGGCTGATTATGCGCTCCTGCTGAGCCAAGTGAAGAATGCCGAGTTTGAGGTAGAGTTGGCCCGTCGTCTGCGCGAGCGTGAGGATTTGCAGCGCGCTCAGCAACAGGCGGAGCAGAGTCGTCGTGAGCAAGAGTATAATCAGCAGTTGGCCCGACAACGCGAACAGGTACAGGCCCTGCAAGCGCAGATACAGCAAGCCGAACAGCAGAAGCAACTGGCTGTGGCTCAGGTGCGGCAGAAAGCCACAGAGGAATACATGAAGAAAGACCAGGAACTGGCTACACTGCGGACGCAGATGGAGACGCAACTGAAGGCTGCGCAAGAGCAGATAGACTATTACAAGGATATGAAGCTCCGCCTGAGTACTAAGATGGTGGGCGAGACGCTCGAGCAACACTGTGCCACCGAATTTGCCCGCATACGCCCCCTTTTCCCCAATGCCTATTTCGAGAAAGACAACGAGGTAGTAGAGGGTACCAAAGGCGACTTCGTCTTCCGCGACTATTCGGACGACAAGGTGGAGTATATATCCATCATGTTCGAAATGAAGAATGAGAACGACGAGACGGCTACCAAGCATAAGAACGAGGATTTTCTGAAGAAACTGGACGAAGACCGCCGCAAGAAAAACTGCGAGTACGCAGTGTTGGTCTCACTGCTCGAACCCGAGAGCGAACTCTACAATGGCGGCATCGTTGATATGTGTCACCGATTTGACAAGATGTACGTCATCCGTCCGCAGTTCTTCGTACCGCTCATCACCCTGCTTTCGCAGACCAGCCGCAAGAGTCTGGATGCCAAACGCGAACTGGCGCTGGTAAAGGCGCAACAGATAGACGTCACTCATTTTGAGGAGAAACTGACGGCCTTCAAAGAAGGATTCACGCGTAATGTGCGCCTGGCCAACGATCGTTTTGCCGATGCTATTGACGAGATAGATAAGACCATTGCCCACCTGACTAAAGTGCGCGAGAACCTGATCAAATCGGGCGACAATCTCAATCAGGCCGATAAGAAACTGGACGACGTCACTATCAAACGCCTCACCTACAACAATCCGACGATGAAGGCGAAATTCGACGAAGCCAAAAACTAAATTCTCTGCATTTTTTGACGAAATACGTGTCAAAATTTCCACATGTGCAAAAAAATCCACTATAAATTTGCACGTGTGGAATATTTGTTGTATATTTGCAGCAAATTATTTTTAATTTGCTATGAAGGGAATTATCTTAGCCGGCGGAAGCGCCACACGTCTCTATCCGCTCAGTAAGGCTATCAGCAAACAGATTATGCCTGTTTACGACAAACCGATGATCTACTACCCGCTGTCCACTCTGATGATGGCCGGCATACGCGAAGTGTTGATAATCAGTACACCACGCGATCTACCTATGTTTGAAGAACTACTGGGCGACGGCAGCCGCATAGGTATGCGACTGGCATATAAGGTGCAACAGGTGCCTAACGGTTTGGCGCAGGCCTTTGTGTTGGGACGTGAGTTTCTAAACGGCGAACCCGGCTGCCTCATCCTGGGCGACAATATGTTCTACGGCCAGCATTTCAAGACCATGCTACGCGATGCAGCAGCATCGGTAGAGAGCGGCAAGGGAGCCTGCATCTTCGGCTACGAAGTGGCCGACCCGCGCGCCTACGGCGTAGTGGAGTTTGAGAAAGAACCTATGGCTGCATCGCCCGACGGCAAGGAGTCGAAAGTGATTCTGCGCGTGAAGAGTCTGGAGGAGAAACCGGCAGAACCGAAGAGCAACTACGCGGTGCCCGGTCTCTATTTCTACGATGCTACGGTATGCGAGAAAGCCGCAGTGCTGCAGCCCAGTGCTCGCGGCGAATATGAGATAACCGACCTGAACAAGATGTATCTAAGCGAGGGAACACTTCGGGTGAAACTCTTCAGCCGCGGTTTCGCTTGGCTCGACACGGGCAACTGCGACAGTCTGCTGGAGGCCGGCAATTTCATCGCTACTATCCAGAATCGTCAGGGATTCTACGTCAGCTGTATCGAGGAGATAGCTTGGCGCAACGGGTGGATCAGCACCGACCAATTGGCTGCCCTCGGACGCGAGATGAAGACCGCCTATGGACGTTATTTGGAGCGCCTCGCAGAGCGAGGATAAAGCGGCAAGCCGCGTTTAAAGGAGCTACGCTCCGTTTAGAAGTTTAAGGGTTTAGTGCTGCTGCGCAGCGTTTAGAAGTTAATAAGGCCTCCGAAAATTTTTAATTTTTGGAGAGAGCGGAGGCCTCGTAAACTTTAATGACGATATATCGTCAGTCCGCGTTGGAGAGTGCCGAACGCGACAAACAGCGCAGCGTAAACGCCGAAGGCTCTAAACGGCGAAGCCTATAAACTCGAAAGAATTGAGATTTATTCTAAACAGAGATACTTATGAAAAAGCATTTCCTTCTGATTCTGTTTGCGACAGTGAGCCTGGCGCTAACGGCACGTGAACACTATGTGATTCAGCACTATTCGATACAGGATGGTATGAGTCAGAACACCGTCATGTCGATTCTGCAGGACAAGCAGGGCTACATGTGGTTTGGTACATGGGACGGTCTGAACCGTTTTGACGGCTACACCTTCGAGGTATTCAAGGCCAGCGACAATGGCGAGAATACACAAGTAAACAACCGTGTGGATTTCATCTACGAGGATGAGCAAGAGCGTATATGGTGGTTGACCTATAGCGGTCGATTCTTCCGTATGTCGGCCGACCGTAAGCACACCGAAGAGGTGAGTGTTGATTCGCTACCGGAAGATATGACCGAGACACTGAACGCCCGCTTCAAACGTACCCAGGTTGATTCGCACGGCATCATCTGGCAGGCCGATGAGCACCAGGGTATCATGCGCTATCGTTACGGCCAGTGGAAACGCTTTACTCCTCCGTTGGACAAGCGCTATGCAGGTCGACTGCGTATCCACTTCTTCATGCTGGAGGATGCGCAAGGTCGTACATGGGTCAACCCGACCGGTGGCGGTTGGAGTTACTACGATTATGAGAAAGACGAACTGGTTTATCCGCTGCGCGGACTAACCAATATGATCCACACCGCCTATGTTGATCGCGAAGGACAGATGTGGATAGCCACCTATGACGGAGGAGTCGATTGTGTCAATATGGAGCCTGCTCCGTACGAACTGCACGATATGCGTAGCGCCCGCCGCGACAACGGCGAGGTACGTGCTTTCGCTAGGAGGAAAGATGGTGGTTTCACCCCACTGATCAAATCGCAGACGGATGTCTATTGTGCACTTGAGACTTCGCACGGCATGATGTACGGAACCAAGGGTCACGGACTGAAGAACATCACAACGGGAGAGCATATGCCGACCAACAATCAGGATATATACGATATCGAGGAGAGCCGCTATGGAACGCTCTTTGTGGCTACCTACGGCGGCGGCGTCAATATCTTCCACTGGAATCGTCACACCAATAGCTACAATGCGCCGGTGGTAGTAGGTCCTGGCATGAAAGTGCGTGACATAGAGATAGTGGACAATACTATCTGGTGCGGAACGACCACGGGACTGATGCGCATTCAGATGCCGAAAATGGAGATGGAGGTGATTCCCAGCTATGATATACGTGCCGTCTACTATAGCAACGACAAGATTTGGCTGGGTACGTTCGGTGGCGGACTGATGGTATATGATCCGAACAAACCCGAGGACGGCATCCAGCGTGTGGAGACTTTCCACGACATCATCCTCAGCATAGCCGGCGACGGAAAGAACCTGTGGTTCACATCGGAGAGCGATATCGCGCAGTACAATATCCAGACCGGCGAACTGCACTACTACGATGCACTGGCCAGCGAGCATAATGCCTACTTCACCGAGGCCGAAGCCGAGCGTCTGGCTAACGGAACGATACTGTTCGGTTACTCCAACGGTTACGTCTCGTTCGACCCATCGCGCGTACGTCGTTCGGAGACTGTGCCGCCGATGCACATCACCCGCTGCACCAGCAATGACCAACTGCTGGAAGGCGATACCATCGAACTGGAGGACGGCAGCAATCTGACCATCGAATATGCGGCTATCGAATATGTGGCAGCCGAAAAAATCGTCTATTTCTATCGCATGGACGGCGTGGATAAAGACTGGAGACACGCTCTGGATCAACGCCGCGTGACCTATACCAATCTGACCCACGGCCACTATCAGTTCCATGTGCGCTCGACCAATCGTGAGGGTGCCGAAGTGGACAATGAGAAAGTGCTGACCATCATCGTTCATCGCCCATGGTGGCTGTCGTGGTGGGCAATACTATTCTATGCACTCATCATCGGCGTGCTGATATTCATCATCCTCTACACCATCATCACCTTCACCCGTCTGCGTCAGAAAGTGCAGGTAGAGCAACAGGTAACGGATATCAAATTGCGCTTCTTCACCAATATCAGCCACGAGCTGCGCACTCCGCTGACGCTTATCATCGGTCCGGTGGAGAATATCTTGCAGACCGAACGTATTAGCCAGTCGGTGCGCAACCAACTGGAACTGGTTCAGAGCAATAGTCAACGTATGCTGCGCATGGTCAATCAGCTGCTCGAATTCCGCAAGATACAGAATCAGAAGATGAAACTGAAAGTGCAGAAGACGCTGCTGATCGAACTGGCCGAAGAGACGAGTGCCAACTTCAAGAAAGAGGCGTACGACAAGCATATCAATTTCAGCATTGACAACCGCGCTGAGGATACCACCGTATGGGTCGATCGAGGACGTATGGATACCGTGCTGTGGAACCTGCTGAGCAATGCCTTTAAGTTCACTCCGTCGGGCAAGAGCATCACCGTCATCATCGATTCCAAACCGGGCTTCCTGACACTGGCCGTCAAGGATGAAGGAGTAGGTATTCCGTTGGAGAAACGTAGTCTGCTCTTCGAGCGTTTCGCCAGCAACAACGAGCTGAACGGCAATACCACTACCGGAACAGGTATTGGTATGAATCTGGTGAAGGAACTGGTAGATCTGCACCACGGTCATATTGAGGTAGAGAGCGAAGTGGGAGTAGGTACGACAATCACCATCCTGCTGCACACGGGCAAGGAGCATTTTGACCATGATGTCGATTTCATTGCCGATGACCATAGTACAGAGCAAGCGCAGGCCTCCATCACGCTGGAAGATAAACTCGAGCAACTGGAGCAAGAACCGAGCAACAACCGTCGTACGATCCTCGTAGTTGATGACAGCCAAGATATGCGCCAGTTCCTGGCAGGCATGTTGAGCCACGACTACAATATCGTTACCGCCGAAGACGGTGAAGAGGCCGAGCGTATACTGCGCACCCAACAGATAGACGTTGTAGTGACCGACCTGATGATGCCTAAGGTAGATGGACTGGAACTGACGCAGTTTATCAAGAAAAATCCGGACTTGGATTATATACCGGTTATCCTGCTGACTGCCAAAACGGCCATCGAGAGTCGCCTGTCGGCACTGGAGTATGGCGCAGATGACTACGTAACCAAACCGTTCGAACCCGAATATCTGAAGGCGCGTGTACGCAATATCATCTCGCGTCGCGACCAGATGGAGCAGAGCTACCGTCAGCGTCTGATGCGTCTGGAGCCGCAGAAGAGCGACGAACAGGTACCGGGCGATGCCTTCCTGGCCAAACTGCTTGACATCATGGAGAAACAGATGGACAACAATACCCTGACCGTGGACGAACTGGTGGACGAGATGGGTATGGGACGTACGGTCTTCTTCAACAAACTGAAGAGCATGACCGGTCTCAGTCCGGTTGAGTTCATCCGCGAGATGCGTATCAAACGTGCTGCGCAACTGCTGGAAGAACGCCAGTACAACATCACCGAAGTAACCTATATGGTCGGTATGAACGACTCTCGCTATTTCGCTAAGTGCTTCAAGAATACGTATGGTGTGACGCCAAGCGAATACCGCCGGTCGGTGTTGGAGAAAAAGGATTAGTGGTTAGTGGTTAGCGGTTAGTGGTGAGAACTAAGTTTCTGCTGATAGGATGTTTGGCGTGTGTGCTGATGAGTTGCGGAGGCAAAGGTCCGCAGCGCCCGAGCCATTGGTTGGGTCGCGAACCCGAACCGGATAGCGCCACGTTGGCATTGCTCGAACTGAATCAGCAACTGGCTATTGCTGCCGACGCCGAACTGCTACGCATGGCCCAAGAGAGCGACGAAACATATGCTCTCTACGACGGCGGTGCGTGGGTGTGCATACTGGACAAAGGCGATACCACTTCGCCCGCCGTGATGCGTGACGAGGAATGTGTGGTCAGACTGAGTACGTACAACCTGAGCGGCCAACTGCTGACCGACGTAGAACAGCCATGGCGCATCGGACGATATGAACTGCCGCTGGCCGTCGACCGCAATATCACCAATTGGAACCACCATAGCCGTGTACGTATACTGGCGCCGTGGTACTCCGCCTACGGACTGAAAGGGACGGACGATATACCGCCCTACGAAAATGTAATCATAGAAATAGAGATACACTAGATGAAACAACATGTATTGCTCGCGTTGGTCGGACTGACGATGATAATGTCCGGTTGTACGCAAAACACCTATTCGCGTCTGCGAGACAAAGAGGACAAACTGATAGCCAACTATATTCGTCGCAACGGGCTCAATATCCTGAAAGAAGAGCCTGCAGCCAACTATGTCTGGGGCGAGAAGGATTTTCTGCTCGTGCCCGGTTACGACAACTACTATTTCCATCTGCGTCATCGCGGCGACTCTGTACGCATCGATTCTATTAGCCCGGATCGCATCGACACCGTGGATCTGACCATCGAACCCAATGCGCTGATAGTGCTGCGCTACAAGCAGTTTGCACTGACCGAGAATGCCGATACGCTCAGTTATTGGACTACGCTCGACCAGGCCTATCCGTTCGAATTCCACTACGGCAACATGGCCGACTGCGAGGCTGCAGGATGGCATCTGGCTGTGCGCTATATGAAGTATCCTGACTCGGAGTGCGAGATTATCCAACCCAGCAAGATGGGCTTCTCCGAAGAGCAGAACAGCGTAACGCCATACGGCTACATAATGAAAATCAAAGTGAAGCAATAGAGATGAGTTTAGTTAAGAGTATTTCCGGTATTCGCGGCACAATAGGTGGTCGCGTAGGTGAGGGCCTCAATCCCGTAGATATCGTTCGTTTTACAGCCGCTTATGCTACGCAGCGTCGTGCGGCACTGCCCGACAATAACAAGATAGTGGTAGGTCGCGATGCACGACTGAGCGGACAGATGGTGGAGCAGATAGTATGCGGCACACTGATGGGTATGGGTTACGATGTGGTTAACATAGGTCTGGCCACGACACCTACTACCGAACTGGCCGTTACGGGCGAAAAAGCTGCCGGAGGAATCATTCTGACGGCCAGCCATAATCCCAAACAATGGAATGCACTCAAACTGCTGAATGAGCGCGGTGAGTTTCTCAACGACAAAGAGGGCAAGGGTGTGCTGGCGATAGCCGAAGCCGAGGATTTCAGCTTTGCTGAAGTGGACCAACTGGGCCATATGGAGAGCAAGGATTATCTGCCATACCATGTAGAGCAAGTGTTGGGTCTGAAACTAGTAGATGCAGACGCTATCGCTCGCCGTAATTTCACCGTAGCTATCGATTGTGTCAACTCGGTGGGCGGACTGGCTATACCCGCTATGCTGCGTGCCCTGGGAGTGAAGAATATCATCGAACTCAACTGTACGCCCGACGGACGATTCCCGCATAACCCTGAACCACTGCCGCAACATCTGACCGAGATTAGCAATCTGCTGCGCGACGGCAAAGCCGATGTGGGATTTGTAGTAGATCCGGATGTGGACCGACTGGCTATCATATGCGAGAATGGCGATATGTTCGGCGAAGAATATACCTTGGTCAGCGTAGCCGATTATGTGCTGAGTCACACCGTAGGTAATACGGTTAGCAACCTGTCGTCCAGCCGTGCGCTGCGCGACATCACGCGTGCCCATGGCGGCGAGTATAGCGCTGCCGCAGTAGGCGAAGTCAATGTGGTGGCAGAGATGAAGCGTGTGGGTGCCGTTATCGGCGGCGAAGGCAATGGTGGAGTGATCTATCCCGAGTGCCACTACGGCCGCGATGCGCTGGTAGGCGTGGCACTGTTCCTATCTATGTTGGCTCACACCGACCGCCGCGTGAGTGAGATACGTAAGACCCTGCCCGAGTATTCGATCAGCAAGAACCGCATAGACCTGACACCCGATACCGACGTAGATGCTATCCTGGCGCGCGTGAAAGAACTCTATCGCAATGAGCAAGTGGACGATCGCGATGGTGTGAAGATAGATTTCGCTGAAGGTTGGGTCCATCTTCGCAAGAGCAACACCGAACCTATCATTCGTGTCTATTCAGAGGCTGCCACCATGGACGAAGCCAATCAACTGGCACAGCGAGTGATGGCTATGGTTCATTGATCCCTAAACACTAAACGCTAAACACCAAACATGAATATCGTTGTAGTCAATGACGACGGTTGGGGAACGGCAGGTATCCGCCTGCTAGCCCGCGAGATGACTCGTCTGGGACAGGTCACCGTAGTAGCGCCCGACGGGCCGCGCAGCGGTAGCGGAGCATGCATCACCGTGACACAACCTATGACACTGCGCCGCATAGACGAGCAGGACCTGAATGGCGCCGAGGTATATGTGACCAACGGCTCGCCTGCCGATTGCGTCAAACTGGCACGCGAAGTGCTCTTCCGCGACAAGCCAATCGACCTGCTGGTATCCGGAATCAATCATGGTAGCAATGCGGGCATCAACGTGATCTATTCGGGCACGATGGGGGCTTGTATGGTTGCCGCAGAGAAAGGCATTCCCGCTGTAGGATGGTCAATCAATAGTCATGAGATGGACGTCGATCTGCATTGGTTGCAACCATTTCTATATGACGTTACCAAACACCTATTGGACGAAGGTTTTCCTCCCCGTACGTGCTACAATATCAATGCGCCTGTGGGCGAGATAGAAGGTATGCGTTGGACGCGTCAGTGCAGTTGTCACTGGCAGAATGAACTGGTAACGGCCGTGGACGAGCCCGTTCCGGCCGACTGCCTGGGCGTATGGCGACTGGCGGGTGAGTTTGTCAACGATGAGCCTGCTGCCACCGATACCGATATTTGGGCCATGGAGCATCAGCTGCTCTCTATCGCTCCTACTACGATTGACCTAACGGCCTATGGATCGCTTTGACCGCTACTGGATAGGTATTCTGGTCGGTCTCATACTGCCGGCTACGTTTGGACTCACCTATATCGAGGTGATGAATCTCTGGTACCCCTTGCAGACTTTACAGTTCGAAGCAGGAGGCGTGCTGAGTAAACTGCTGCTGGTCAGTGTTTTTCCCGATCTGGCACTGATTTTTGTATTCTATACTACAGACACATGGCGCCTGAGTAAAGGTGTACTCATAGGCGCCATGCCGTATATATTAGCAGCGTTGCTAATATCTATGTGAGGAAGCGATTAAGCGTCCTTCACGTGCTTCAGATACTTGCGGATATCTTTCTCCTTGAAGGTTTTACCCTTGGTGATAGCCCACACGATTTCTTGTACAATAGTGCAAGAAGTGTAGTACTTCAGGATACCGATCGACGCGTATTCTTCGACGTTGATCTTCTTCTCCTCGCATACGTTGAACAGCGGTTGGAAAGCTGCGATGTTGGTCACGTACTTGAATGGGCCGTACTCAGCATCTACGTCCGAGCCGTGGAGAGAGTTGTTCAAGCAGTAGAAGCGAACGGTAACCTCGCGGCTGGCTTCTGCCTTCACGCGGATATTCACATCCTTTACCAAGATACCGTTCTGGTAGTCGCCGTTGCTGGATTGCATCAGCAGTCCTGCAGGCAGTTTCACGGTCTGAGCCTTGTCGCTCGCGTTGTTAATTTTGAGCGAAACGATGATGAACAAACCGCTACCGTACATGCTTTCGGTGATGGCCATCTCGTTTTGGTTTTCTTCGTCCTCTTGGTTCTGCTGACCGGTAATAGCTTCCATCGTGATACCTGCAGGCAATACAAACGGAATTCCGGTCAACGCGTTATCATTGACATTCATTCCGGGATACTCATCAAAGTTGCTGTCGGTACCCGAGTTGATTTCCTCAGAATACTTAATCAGGTCGCCAAAGGCGCAAGAGGCCAGTAGGCCGGTGCACATAAGTGCTAATAAGATTTTTTTCATAATAGTGTTGTTTTTTTATGGTTTGACTTTGTTCTCAGTCGAACGTTATTATTTCTTTACAAATTCTACACGACGGTTCTTAGCACGACCTTCGTCGGTGCTGTTGTCCGCAATCGGACTGGTCTGGCCTTTGCCGACAGCTGTCAAACGGTCAGCCTTGATGCCCATCTCAACGAGTTTAGCCACGATAGCTTGTGCGCGTTTCTCGCTCAGCGTCTGGTTGCTAGCTGCATTGCCCGTATTGTCGGTATGTCCTTGTACCTCAAACTTAAGGTCCGGATTTTGGTTCATAAGATCAAAAATACGGTTGATTTCTGTCATGGATTCCGGCTTGATAGTAGCCTTGCCGATGTCGAAAGTGATGCCATAGGTAATAATCTTTCCGTCAGTTGCTAGGCGGTTATACAAAGGCACAGCACCTTTGGCGAGCACTACATTGGCATAGCCGCGGTATTTATAATCTCCTACACAGTGGAACTGAATCTTCTCCGGCGCCATCATATTCGGTATTTGGAAAATACGTGTACCGTTCATGTAGAACTTAAGCGCACGCTTGTTGAACGAGAGCGCAAAATGGTTCCAGTCGCCTTTTTTCAGCACTTTACGAACGAGCACCTCTTCCTCGCCATCCACCGTGTTATCGTTATCGGGTTTACGCATACTACCATAATGAACTGTAATGCCTTCGTCCCAGGATCTCCACCAGAAATCGATAACACCTACTGTCTCATTCCAGTTGCTCTTACTCGACACAAGGAATAGTTGCCATGTAGCCTCTCCATCTTCCTCTTTATCACTGACATAAAGGTCAAATTCGAGTGTAAACTGATCAGGCAACCAGTTCTTTTGGTTCTTCATTAGCGGCTCTACGTTATATTCCCACTCTGTACCCAGCATGTATTTCTGTCCATTGAGCGATGCCACTTCGACGGATCCTTCATTCATATCCCATTTGGATGGGAACTCACCCATTTGCTCGTTAGCAAAATCATCTTCGAAGAACACTTCGTCTCCGCGTACAAAGTCAGATTTTGCGTATACACTCTCGGCGACTTTTTTCTCTGTCGGCTGTGTCGGTTGAGCGGCTTGCTGATTGTTGCTAGCTGCCTGTTGGTTGCTAGCGCCTGCCTCAGGCTTCTTGGCGCCACATTCGTTGCAGAATTTGCCGGTATTGCCTTTTGTACCACATGCAGGGCAGGTCCATGTGCCATCGTTTGGCTCGGGTTTCTTGGCTCCGCACTCGGCGCAGAACTTACCGGTATTACCTTTATGACCGCATGCCGGGCATTTCCAGGTATCTTTCTTGCTGTCAGCCTTTTGCTTCTGTTGCTGCTCTTGTTGCTGACGATCATCGTCGTCATCACGATCTTCAAAAGCTTTGTTCACACCTTCTTCCACTTTGTTTTCCACGTTGCGCTCTACGGCATTCTCCGCGGCACGGTGGGCCGAGTGAACCAGGCGGTTAAGAAATTGCGCTTGCATAGGCATTATCATTCCTAACGCGAGCAATAGTGCAATCTTTTTCATTTTTGTGAGTGTTTAGTTTCAAATTCGGCGCAAAAGTACAAATAATTTTGTACATATGCAAATTTTCGGATTTATTTATTGTTTTTTACACGCAAAATGTCCTTTATTTGTCGGTATTCTGTCAGCATATTGTCTCGGTAATGATTGTCCGTCAACAGTCGGCTCAGCTCAGTCTCTATCTTGTCTGCCGTGAATTCGTTCGCTACCAGTTCACGAATTACCTGTTTGCCGGCCAGTATGTTCACCAGCGTGAAATAGCGGATGTGGAAGACCAGCGGTTGTGCCCAACGCAAGATACCAATCAGCCACGAGCAAGCCAGATGGTAGACCGCCACTTGCGGACAACCCAGCAGGGCCGTTTCCAGTGTGGCTGTGCCGGAATTGACCACTGCCGCCTTGGCATTCTGTACCGCAGCATAGGTCTCGCGTGTCAGTGTCTCGTTCGGCCGCAGAAGGGGCGTATAGCACGAGTCGTCCAGTCCCGGAGCAGCCGTCACCACGATGCGATAACCTTCCATACGTCGCGCCGCCTCCAGCATCACAGGCAGACAGTGGCTCACTTCGCTACGCCGGCTGCCCGGCAGAATAGCTATCGTCTGGTCCTTTTCGCCTTTAGACTTTTGACTCTTGACTTTCTCAATCTCTGCTGCAGTCGGATTACCCACATAGGTACATTGGTATCCGTAGCGTGCGTAGTAGGCGGGTTCGAAAGGAAAGATAGCCCACACCTCGTCGCACAAGCGGGCAATCTGATGAATACGCCAACGCTTCCATGCCCACACTTTGGGCGGGATATAGTAGATGATCCGTGTTTCCGGCAGATGGCGGCGGCAAAAATCGGCCATCTTCAGATTGAACGAAGGATAATCGACCAGTATCAGCACGTCGGGCTTTTCGCTCAGCAGTGCCTCGCGGGCTATGCGAAAATTACTCCGGATCTGCCCCAGATTGCTCAGCACTGCCGCGAAACCCATAAAGGCCATTCGGCGATAATCCTGATAGAGACGGCATCCCTCTGCAGCCATCCGGTCGCCACCTAGGCCACAGAATTCCGCCTGCGGGTCGTCTTGCCGCAAACGCTTGATCAGCGCTGCCGCATGGCGGTCACCCGACGCCTCACCTGCTATCAGAAAATATCTCTTCACTTTCGCCGCTCGCCTTTAACCTTTCGCCTTTATTTTTCCTCCGGGAACATCACTACTTCGAACACATTGCCTGCGCTAACCAGTTGCTTCAGTGTCGATTGCACAGTCTCGGCCGTAATGCCCTCAACAGTTGCCTTGTAGTCGCGTATGTTGTTCTCGCCGTACATGTAGTACATATAGAGCGCGCGTTTCCAGTAGCTGTTCTTCTCTAGATCTTCTGCATAATCCTTCAGCATCGACTCTTTCTCTTTCTGCAAGTCGCTGGCCAGAGGTCCATTCTCGATGATCGTGTTCACCTCTTCGTGGATGATCTCCATCAGTCGCTCTTGTTTCTTAGGATCGGTGTCGAACTGCATGATCAGTCCGGCGCGTGGACGCGGCAGAATGACCATATAGCCGTATGTGCCTACGCCGTACGAACCACCTTCGCGCTCACGAATTGACTCCAGATAACGTGTGCTGAGAATACGGCCAATGATTTCCATATTCAGGTCATTCGCCATGTTGTAAGGCATGTCGTACGAGGTGTACTGAATGCGGTTGCTGGCGGTGGTGGTTTCCATCTCGCGGCTGAAGTAGTTCTTCTGGTTGCCCAGCGCTACGGTCACGTGGTGATCCACTACTTCTTCGCGCGTTTTCTTGGTCTTCAGTCCGCCCAGCCATTGACAAATCAGCGCTTTGGTGGCCGGATCCTCCGGATTGATGTTACCCACGAAGGTAAAGGTGAAGTCGGCCGGATTGGCAAAACGCTCTTTGTACACCTTCATGATCTTGTCCAGACTGACGCGCTCCAGGTTATCCATATTCATCAGCACTACGCGCTCAGAGTGGTTGTTGGCCATCATCTGGATGGAATCGGAGAATACATATTTCGGATTCTTGTCGCGGTTCAGCAGTTGGTTGCGCAGCATGCCCATCAGCGTCTCGTAGCCTTGTTCATCGCGACGCGGAGCAGTGAAATGCAGATAGGTCAGTTGCAGCATGGTCTCCAGATCCTTAACCGAAGACGAACCGTTGAGACTCTCCGTACATTCGCTGATGTCCGGGCTTACGTTGGCGGTCTTGCCGGTCAGCGCTTTGTTCAGTTGGTTCATCGAGAATCGTCCCAGACCCATCATCTGGATAGCATAGGTGGTCAGTTGAGCCGAAGCTAGATCTTCGGTAGCTACCAGCGAGTAACCGCCCTTAGAGAAAGCTTGCATCAGTATCTCGTCAGCCTTAAATTCGGTCGGCTTGATGATGACGCGGACACCATTGCTCAGCGTCCATTCGGTCGTTCCCAGTTCCTCGTTCTTAACGGTCTTTTTGATCTTGCCTTTGTGCGGCGCTTTCTTCACTAGTTCGGTGTCGATAACTTCCTCTTTCGGCGCCTCAATCTTCAGGTCAGCCATGCCTTTCAGCGCAGCCAGAACAGTCTCCTCCGAAGGAATATTCACTCCCTCTTTCTCCGGCCCCGAAATACCTACAATCGGGTGGTCGTGAACAAACGAAGCAGCCAACTGGTTTAGCACATCTACGCCAATCATAGGCAGCGTAGCCTTGGCGAATTCGTATTCCCATTCGATGCCCGGCATCACTTCGCCGTTCTCAAAATTGCGGATGCACTCGCGTGCCAGAGTGATGTTCTTGCGGGTGTTACGCTCGTTGTAACTCTTCTCCAGATCATTCAGTTTCTCGGTGCGTACGCGGTCCCATTCAGCCTCGGTAAAACCGTAGCGACGCATCTTCTCCAGTTGCAGCAACAGGTCGTTCAGCGCTTCTGTCTCGCGGCCCTCTTTAGGCACATAGATAGCATCGAACGCGTCTTTCAGTTTGACGCACTCGCCGTAGAAACTAGCTGCACCGGTGAACGATGCTTTCGGGTCGAGTGCCAGTTCCTCAAATCGGTTGTTCAGCATGTCGCATGCCAGGCTGCGCAACAGGTCAATCATATATTCCTGTGCTGTTCCGCGGATAGCCTCAGGCAGTTGGTCAGCGGTGTATTCCAGCAGGATACGGCTGTTCTGCGCCTCCTTGTCAGTCACGATAGCGATGCGCGGTTCTGTCGGATGCTCAATGGTATAGAGCGGACGTTCGCCACGGTTGCTACGCTCAGGCACATCAGCCCACAGGGCCTTGATCTTTGCCTCGATAGCATCTACATCAATATCACCCACTACGATGATGGCCTGGTTGTCCGGACCATACCATTTGTGGTAGTAATCGCGCAGTGCATCGTATGCAAAATTGTTGATCACAGCGGTATCACCTATCACGTCGCGCTTAGCATATTGACTACCCGGATACATCTTGGCGTTCATCTCTTTCCAGATGCGGCGTTGTGCCGTACGGCCGGTACGCCATTCTTCCAGAATCACACCGCGCTCAGCGTCTATCTCTTCCGGCAAGAGCAGCAATCCGCAACTCCAGTCGTGCATAACCAATAGGGCCGAATCAACGATGCCCTCGCGATAGGTTGGCACGTCCGACAGACGATAGACAGTCTCGTCAATCGAAGTATAAGCATTGATATTTCCGCCAAAATTAACACCAACCGACTCAAAATAGTTGATGATTCCTTTGCCCGGAAAATGCTGTGTGCCGTTGAAGGCCATATGCTCCAAGAAGTGAGCCAGACCATTCTGATGGTCTTCTTCCAAGATGGCGCCTACTGCCTGCGCAATATGAAATTCGCAGCGTTGCTTGGGTTGCTCGTTGTGACGGATGTAATAGGTCAATCCGTTCTCCAGCTGGCCGAAACGTACTTCGCCGTCTATAGGCAGTTTCTCTGATGGGCCTTGCGCCCACATCATTGTGGCTGCTCCCAGCAGCGCAATGTTAAGCAGGATTCGTTTCATTATCTACTTTTTTTTTTCGGGTTGTTCTCTTTTTTGTACTTTCTTTAGGGGCCTCGGGCTTCTCGCTTTTGGCTTTCTTACTTTTCACTTTCGACTCTTGACTTTTTTCTTTATTCGCCTCCAGCACTTCGTCGCCGCGGCTCTTCCACGGACGCGGGCCGAGTATAGCTTCTACGTCGTCGTGCGTGATCACCTCGCGCTCTATCAGCAGTTCGGCTATCTTGTGGTGACCTTCTGCGTTCTCGCTCAGTATCTTCTTGGCGCGAGCCATCTGATCAGCGATGATGCGTTGGGTCTCTTGGTCAATCACATCGGCCGTCTTGTCCGAATAGGGTTTGGTAAATCCGTAATCGTAACGTCCGGTCGAGTCGTAGAAACTGACATCTTTCAGTTTGTCGCTCATGCCGTAGTAGGCCACCATGGCATACGCCTGTTTGGTAGCACGCTCCAGGTCATTCAGCGCGCCGGTCGAAGTCTGCTCCAGGAACAGTTGCTCTGCCGCACGGCCGCCCAGCAACGAACAGAGTTCGTCCAGTATGTGATCTTCCTGCGTCAACTGACGTTCTTCAGGTAGATACCACGCAGCGCCCAGCGCCACACCACGAGGCACGATGGTCACTTTCACTAGCGGATTAGCCCAACGCAGCAACCAACTGATGGTAGCGTGACCGGCTTCGTGATAAGCTATCGAGCGTTTCTCGTCCTCGGTCATGATCTTGTTCTTGCGTTCCAATCCACCTACGATGCGATCTACGGCGTCCATGAAATCCTGTTTGTTCACTTTCTTATGCCCGCCACGAGCAGCTATCAGAGCTGCCTCGTTGCATACATTGGCAATGTCAGCTCCCGAGAAACCCGGAGTCTGTTTAGCCAGAAAATCGATATCCAGCGAATCATCCAGTTTCAGCGGACGCAGATGCACTTCGAAGATCTCCTTACGCTCTTGCAGATCAGGCAATTCCACATGTATCTGACGGTCGAAACGGCCCGCGCGAAGCAAGGCCGGATCCAGCACATCCGCACGGTTGGTCGCAGCCAGGATGATCACACCGCTGTTGGTGCCAAAGCCGTCCATCTCGGTCAGCAGTTGGTTCAGCGTGCTCTCGCGTTCATCGTTACCACCCGTCATCACACTCTTCCCGCGCGCACGGCCTATGGCATCTATCTCATCGATGAAGACTATCGCAGGCGCTTTCTCCTTGGCCTGGCGGAAGAGGTCACGCACGCGACTGGCACCTACGCCGACAAACATCTCCACAAAATCGCTACCGCTCATCGAGAAGAATGGCACATCTGCCTCACCGGCTACGGCCTTGGCCAGCAATGTCTTACCCGTTCCCGGAGGGCCTACCAGCAACGCACCTTTAGGTATCTTGGCGCCTATGTCGGTATATTTCTTCGAATTCTTCAAAAATTCCACTATCTCCTGCACTTCCTGTTTCGCGCCATACAGACCTGCCACATCCTTGAATGTTACTTTATCTTTCTTGTCGCGGTCAAATAGTTGCGCCTTGGCTTTGCCTACGCCGAAGATACCACCTCCTGCGCCCATGCCGCCGCTTACTCCACGGCTCAGATAGACAAAGAAGAGTACTATCAGTACAAACGGCAGCACATTGACCAGAATCAGATACCAGTAGTCTCTCGATTTCTCGTACGTCACGTCTATTGCTGCCTGACCATTCGCTTTGCGCGCTGCGTTGATGCCGCTCATGAATTTGTCAAACTCCTCCACACTCGGCACCTGCGTCTTCAGGATTCCTTTTGCATCCTCTCCTTCTCTTTGAGAATGAAAAACCACCGCATACGATTTGGGGCGTACAATAGCTTGTGCACTCAGGTCGTCTTTTACGGTCACTTTCTCTATCGCATCCGCCTCGATGTACGCCGTCAGTTTGGTGTAACTCAGCGCCTTACTGTTGGCCGCGGTATCTTTACCTCCAAACAGGTAGAATCCCAGCAATGCAAACGCGATGGTATAGAAAATCAAGCTCAGCCATCTGCGACCGGGTTTCTGTCCTTGCGGATTAGGTTGGTTTTGTTTGTTCTTCTGTTCTGCCATATATTTTTCTTAATTCTGCAATCTAAAATGTCAAATGTGCAATATTAATTATTTATAATTAATCACACCTCTTCGAGTTCCGTTATTTTTCCGTCGCTCCATAGGTGTTCTATGTCATAGAACGCACGTGGCTCGCGTTGCATAATGTGCACAAATATCGTGCCGTAATCCATTGCTATCCATTCTGCATTATCTTGGCCCGCAACCGATAGCGGATGCACGTGTGTCGTGGTGCGAACAAAATCGTCCACTTCGTCGCCGATGGCAGCCACTTGTGTGTTGCTCTGCCCCTCGCAGATAATCATCATTTCTACCGGTGCTTCTTTGATTTTCTTTAGGTCAATAGTTACAATTCGCTGACCTTTGCGATTGCGAATGCCTTCTATGATAGCATCCGCTAGTCTCTTCGTGGTTATTTCTTTCATATATTTGTATTAATTTATTCGCTCAATAATGCATTGGTCTTCTGTTATTTACTTCGGATCAACTTTGCGCCGCAAAGTTACTACAAATTATTGACATGTGCAACATTTTTACAAAAAAAGAGTGCCAAAGCACTCCTTTTTCTATTTTCAATACCAAATCTACGATTTTCAATCTATATAATCCCATGCTCAAGGGCGAATCGAACCAATTCGACGGATGAGGAAAGGCCGAGCTTGTTGAATATGTTGGTCTTGTGACTATTCACTGCGCGGATGGAAATAAAGAGTTTGTCGGCAATCTCTTTGCCCCTGTATCCTTCGCATAAGAGTTTTACTATTTCTTGTTCACGTTTGGTCAGTTTGGACTCCTTGATGTTTTTCGCTTTTGCGTCTGCTATATCTTGCAACAAGGCAGAAATATCTTTTCCGTAGAATTGCTTGAGCTCGAATGCCAGTTTAGCATATTGTTGCTCCTGGTCCATTACTTTCTGTTCTAATATATTCTTGCGTTTGCGTAGTAGCAGCACTATGGTGGTCAGTAGAACCACGATGAGAAGCACCAAAACGGAGAAAATGACCAATATCCCTTCTCGCATTTTACGTTGCTTTAATAATTGTTGTTGTTCCTTAATCTGTTGTTCTTTGCGGAAACTATCATAGCGCACCTGCGCGATGGTCAGTTGGCGTTGTGCCTCTTCGCTTTGTATCTGTTCGTGCAATGCGCGGGCACGCTCCAACCATCTCAACGCTTCTGCCGATTTTCCTTTTGCGGCAGACTGCTTGTATAGTCGGTCGCAGGCTTCGAATTCCTGCTTGCGCATTCCCAGTTCTTGTGCCAATTGTACAGCTTCGTGCAATTCACCCAATTGCAGTAGGATGATGAGTTCAGAAGGCCTATTCCCGGTCTCGCGGGCAATAGCCAGAGCTTGCGTGTTGTATATTTGTGCACGCTCTGCTTGACCCAGGGCATCGTAGATGTTCGCCAGTTGGGCTAGACGCATCCCTTCTTGTGGACGGCGGCCTAGTTGTCGGTCTATCTGTAGCGCTTCTTCGGTCAGCTGGAGTGCCCGTTCCAGGTCTTTCGGATCACCTCCTTTGGACTTTGCTACGAGCACTTCTCCCAACATTGCTTTGCGAATCGCGAGCGACTTAGGAGTATGGGTGGTGTCGGATGCCAATAAGGAGTCTTCTATTTCTATCGCGCGTTGCAGATAGTCGATAGCTACGTCGTGTTTGCCTGCTGACGAATAGACACCGGCTAGGTTGCCTAACGAAGCAGACAGATCTTCAGGTGTGCCTTGCTCTTCATCATACTGCAGACACATCTCACCGTACTTCAATGCTTGCTCGTAGTCGCCCAAACGATGGTAACAGTAGAGTAGGCATGAATAGAACTCGCAGCGCAGCGCAAGGGAATCATCTGGCACTAACGCCAATCCGTCTTCGTTAATGCAAATGGCTTCTGCTAGATGTCCGCTCATCGCTGCGTTGTAGGCGCTATCGACATACACATCCACTTCCTCTCGCGTCACGGCCTGTACAGCCACGACGGAGAAGATAGTGAGGTATGTGCAGATGTGTCTAAGCATACTGAATTTGCCGCAAAGATACTACTTTTTTTTCAGTTATGCAAATTTTTGAATCAATCAACGAATTTCTTGACCTTGCACTGTGTATATTTTCCCGTTTTTCTCAATATAGAGCACGCCGTCACGAATGATCTTACGATATTCGACGGACTCGCCACTCTCTATCGTTTCAAAGCCTTCAGGAGCTTTCTCCTGGAAAATAGCGGTAATAGTTGCATCCATACATGCCGGTGCTATAAATGGGTTCTCGGTCGAGCCATTAGACCATTCGACGAACTCATAGCCTGCGTTTGGAGTTGCAATCAGCATTACTTCTTCTCCTTCTTCGAAGATACCGCCGCCAGTAGCACTACCCATAATCGGATCATTGACATTGACGGTGATGGTATATTTCGGAGTCTCGGGATCTTTAGGAGCGATACGGAAGGTACGAACTTCGTTATTGTTCGCATCGCGCATGGTACCGTTCTCAGCGAGATAAGTGCCCTCCGGGTAGATCATATAGTTCTCCGGTATAACCAATCCGCCACGAATCTCCATGCCGCAACCCGACACTTGCAGTTCGTTGCCTTCAATCAGTTTGAGTGTATCGGTAATTATAGCCACATGGTCCTCACTGTTACCGGTAATCTTTGTCAACTTATTACGTAATTCGAGGACTGCAGTATTAGATGTGTTGACAAATTGGATACCTTTATCGTCGGTATTTGCCTCATGGAAGCCCACATTAAGGGTGTCGAAATAGATACGTACTATATCTGCCTCGTCGAAATATAGTGTCCAGTCAGATTGACCTTTGATGGTATTGCTACCATTACAATAAACGCGCACTTCGCCCGGCAGATTGGAGTAGATGCCGGATTCGTCAATATTCCAATTAACACCATTGAGCGTGACCTGACCTAAACCATCCTTATGTTTGTATTCGGATTTCTTGTCGCCCGCAGGGTCTAAGCAGTTTGCACTGGTCACTTTGGTTCCTTTGAGCCACAACGGATATTCTTCCGGTGTGCCACCTGCGGGTTCAAACATCGCTACGCAGCGTGTCTCTGAGAGAATTTCTACGGTCGTATTCTGCTCCGTATTTGTAACGAAACCGGTTTTGCCCTTGCGATAGATGTGCCACTCCTTGAACTGGTAACCACTGTTCGGATCTGCTTTGATATTCAGGGCACGTCCGTAATTAGTTTCGAAGGAAGACGGGTTGCAATAGCCCATCGATTCGTCGTTCGGTTCCACGAAATAAGGAAGCGGATGGCGGCTGTTTCCAAGAACCAGTACTCCCTGGTTGGTATTATCGGTTGAACCGCTCACACCACCTGTAGAGGTAAAACTTGCTGCACGCGGCCAAGCTATATAACACGATTTGCCGAGATTATTTTCTGTTATCACCGGCGTATTGCTGGTTTTAAAGCCACTCTGACTGAAGATAGTAGCATCATCTAATGTCAAACCGGTCTTGCAATACACCTCTCGCTCGCTATGAACCACGATGGAGTCTGCTGTACCGTTGCACTCCACGTACAAACGCGGACCCTCACAGCGGATAGGATACGAACTCTGGCCTTTGCCGTAAGTGTTGATATAGAGCGAACCGTTTTCTCCTAGTATTTCTGTGGATTGAGAACGAAGTATCAACTCGCAGTTGTTGTGAGCAGGTTTGAAATAGATACCATGACCGCCGTCTGCATAATAACGAGTATCGATTCCATCGTATTTGACGCCTGCAGGGTCGCCGGAATAAATGGTCACATTATCCATAATGACGGTCACACTGTCCTCCTGAATCTCTATCGCAGGAACACCTTTCGGGTTCATTCCGCTATAACCGTTGTATAAACTTTGTGCATTGATGGAAGCATTCTCTAACATTAAAATGATCTTCCCACCTTCTGTCCATTTACCTCTCGAAATGTCTGCAATAGAGATTTTTCCGGTAGTATATTCGCTTTTGAAATCGTCCGCATTACGGATATTCATCTGCTTTCCGGCAATCCATATTTTATATTTGCGCAAGTCCACGTCGAGCACAAACGAAGCGGACGTGGCACTTCCGGAAGTATAATTGTAGGTGTAGATAATATCTTGCCAATAGGATATGTCGCAACTCACTGCGCGTGACTGTGCTTCGGCCTTCAGCGGAGCGCCGTCAATAACCAATGTGGTAGCAGCAATCGCATTCGTCGTAGTAGCCGAAGCATCTACATACAGGTCGTGCAGCAGAATCTGGTTGTCGCACTCAATGGCTTTGCAGCCGGCACCGAAGACAACCAACGTATCTTCTTCCGAACCCTCAATGGATAAGTGAGCACCGGTACATTTGATTCCACTGCCGTGTACGCGGCTCGTGCCTTCCACCTTGATAACATACTCCAGATTTTCGCTACCGGTATAGTTCATTACCACACTGCTTACATCCGCATTGCGCAGTAGTAGGGTTCTGGTGGCTTCGTTCCAACTTACACTGCCTCCGTCGCCCAGCATATCACCGGCATTCTCATCCGTCAGGCCAGTTCCATTGACGACAACGGGTACATAATCACCATTCATAATACGGAACTGCATTACGGGCGCACTACGGAATGTTGTGATGAAATCGTCATAAGTGGTTTCTTTGTTGTCAAAACTATAGAAATATTTCTTTCCTGATGGAATACATGCTTTCCATTCGTCAACGGTTTGCGAATTCAATACACCCATCGCCAAACCGTGGATCATACCGTTCCCGAAGAAGAAGTGGTCATCTGCTTGCCATACTTTAACGTACGTGCCGGGGGTATTCGAATTGGCGGCGTATTTGAAGATGGTGATGCCGGCATTAGCGGTTACCTCGCCGCCTAGAATGTTTACATATGCCTCAGTAATGGATTCTATCTGGCTTACCTTGCCACCGCGCAGATTAAACACTACGCCTTCTTCTTCCAAAACGATTCCGCAGTAGTCAGGATTACCTGTTGCCCACGGAGCTTTGCCGACGATATTACCGCCAGAGATATCCAAGGTGTGGCAATGCGAACCAATCGGTACATATACTGCCGCTACTTCTTTGGCATGACCTTCATAACTGTATAAAATTACTTGTCCGCCACCGTGCGAATCGCGGATTCCGAAGGACTCACAATACATCAAGTTGAAAAGGCTGATACGAGTTGGATTTACATTGGGATAATCGCCTGCCGAATAAGCGGCAACGAACTTCTTCGCGTTTTCTCCATACCAGTTGAATTGAATCGTATGACCATTCAAATCCAGTTGCTTGCGACCGGTTACGTGGATAAAAGTGGCTGTGCGTTCGCGCACGAAAACATGCGCGTGAGCATCCGTCTCGTTGGCCTGCAAACGAAGGACCTGATCGCTACTGGCCAAGCAGACATCCTCGAACCATTTATCGTCCAAGATGATATCGTCTGTCAACCGCACAGTGCACGCACCATTTTGTTTCTCTAGACTTTCGTACAAGCCCGCGTAATTACTTACATCTACGACGTTCTCCGCCGTCAACGGCATTCCTGCCATCAGCGCCATGAGCGCCAAGGCAAAAGAAAGAAAATGTTTTTTCATAATTGTTAAATTTGAGTTAATTAATATTGAGAATTGTTTGAACGCATTTTTTTTCACGCTGCAAAGATACTGCTTTTTCTTCGCGCGTACAAGTACCTAAAACTCGCATTTTTTTACCATCTAACTGGTTCGGAGTGATTTTGAGCTCTCAAAATGTACTCTCATTAAGATTTTGTCCAATTTTTCCGTCTCACGAGGAAACACGAGACTTTAACCTGACGATCACGAGACAATCACCTGACAAAAAAGTGTACGTTTTTTAAGATTGTGTTCTATATTTCCTTCTTACGCGTACGTGCGCGTTCCTTTATATATTAAAATATCGTGCTTTCTGCCCGCTGATGCGCCAGAAATGGCCGGATGGCCCAAATCGGCCAAAATAGGTCTAAAAATACCACGCCTGATTATCAGGCAGTTACAAAGAAAATGCAAAAAAAATGCAGAAATATTTGGTCAGTTCAAAAAAAAGCAGTAATTTTGCACCCGCTTTTGAGAAACAAGTGCGTTTCTATTTTCTCCCGCAGTTGGGCATTAAAATTCAGATTCTTCCACGAAGGACCTAATTTTTTTGCGCTCTGCGAAACGAAAACAAATTGACAGATTGAAACAATTAGTGTAGTACAAGACTATTTAAATGGTCCTAGTCAATACACTTGATAAATCGATTATTCTGAGCTATCTTATAATTTCTTTTACAACGAAGAGTTTGATCCTGGCTCAGGATGAACGCTAGCGACAGGCCTAACACATGCAAGTCGAGGGGCAGCGCGGGAGA
>JAEEGH010007804.1_pt1 | contig 25570 bp, 24 predicted proteins | sample 9134181 | NCBI WGS metagenome assembly JAEEGH01 (sample SAMN16246544, study PRJNA631951) | gut metagenome | biome: gut microbiome; feature: rumen; material: DP-attached | host: Bos | place: Iran: Karaj | collected 2018-10
CTTAATAGTAACGATGACATCCTTCGCAGCGACATTTTGTCCTTTAGCGACAAGAACTTCCACAACCTCACCATCATATGGTGAAGGAACTTCGTTCTCTAATTTCATGGCCTCAATAATCAAAAGGACATCACCTTTTTTCACCTTTTCACCAGGTTTAATTTTGACATTAACCACTGTTCCTTGAATTGGAGAGAGGACTTGTTGAGCATCACTACTTGGAGAAGCGACTTTCTTTGTCTCTTCGCGTTTTACCGCTTTTTCCTCTTTTGGTGCTGAACCATTTTCTTCAATAGATTCAAGTTCTACACGATAAGTTTTTCCATTAACTTTAATCTTGTAAATTTTCATAATCAGTCCTCCATTCTCTTTATAGAGATGACTTTTGCGTCTTTGCCTGTTTCTTTATGGAATTCAATTGTGGCCACAAGAACAGCGATGACCGCATCATTGTCTTCATTCAATATTTCGTTTTCTTTTCTAGGCATAATTGTGGTTTTCTTATCGATTGCAGTCATGGTTTTTTGAATCAATGTGGTGATTAAAATAATGATTGTGATAACCATAAAAACAATCACTATCGCGATAAGCGCAATTAAAAACGCTTCACCAACACCTATAGATTCCCAATTTTCCCAGATTGCATCTAAGATCATAATTAAACCTCAACACGTATTTTTGTGGTTTTAGAATCTTCGATTCTCTTCTCCAAGAACTTTATAGCAACATCACCAAATAAGGCGATAGATAAAACATCTTCATCAGTCTTAGCAATATTCTTATATTGTTTCTTTAATTCTTGGAATTCTGGTTTTAAATCATCCGCAGGACGATAAGTAATTACTGGATCATCTCCAATAATCTTTTTTCTAATTTCTTCATCCACCGGGGCGGGAGATTTACCATATTTGCCATGTAAGTAATCATTAATTTCTTTTGGCACCATTTTATATCTTTCGCCAGAGATGACATTGAGCACAGCTTGAGTTCCTACCATTTGGGATAGAGGGGTCACTAATGGAGGATATCCTAAATCTTTTCTGACATTAGGAACTTCTTTTAAAACTTCATCGAGTTTTTCACTAGCTCCTTGTTGTTTTAATTGGTTAATTAAATTGGATAACATGCCACCAGGAACTTGATATTTAATAATATTAGCGTTAACTGATAACACTTTGGGATTTAATAAACCATTAGCTAAATATTTAGCTTTTACTGGCGCCAACTTAGCCGCGGCGGCATTTAACATCTCGACATTTAATTTCGGATCATATGGTGTTCCTTGTAAGGCGAAATTTAATGATTCGGTACAAGGTTGGCTAGTACCACCACTTAATGGTGATAAAGCGCAGTCGACGATATCAACACCGGCTTCAATGGCCTTTAAATATGTCATTTCGCATAAGCCACCTGTGCAGTGAGAATGTAATTCAATTGGTAATTTGGTGTTCTTCTTTAAAGCGCTTATTAATTCATAAGCAGCAGTTGGAAGCATAACACCCGCCATATCTTTAATACAGATAGAGTCAGCACCCATCTTTTCAATTTCTTTAGCGAGTTCAACATAATATTGAACGGTATGAACTGGAGAAGTTGTATAAGATAAGGCAATTTGACATTCACCGCCGTATTTCTTCGTGGCTTTGACCGCGCATTCTAAGTTACGAATATCATTTAAAGCATCGAAAATACGAATGATATCGATACCGTTCTTAATTGATTTTTCAACGAACTTTTCAACGACATCGTCAGCGTAATGTCTATAACCGAGAATATTTTGACCACGGAAAAGCATTTGTAATTTGGTTTTCTTACAAACTTTTTTCGCTAATCTAAGTCTTTCCCATGGGTCTTCGTTTAAGAATCTTAAACAGGAATCAAAAGTCGCACCACCCCAAATTTCAATGGCGTGATAACCAACTTGGTCGAGTTCCTTTAACGCTAAAAGAACTTCTTCGGTATTCATTCTTGTAGCGAATAATGATTGATGGCCATCTCTTAGGCCAGTTTCAACTACTTTAACACCCATAATAATCCTTTGAATTATTTAACTTTTGGACCAGCTTTGACTAAAGCTTTACCCGCTTCGTTAGATTCATATTTCACAAAGTTCTTCACAAATCTAGAAGCTAAGTCTTGGGCTTTTTCATCCCAGACCTTCTTATCAGCGTAGGTGTCTCTTGGATCTAAAATCTTTGGATCAACGCCTGGAAGTTCAGTTGGGACTTCAAAATCAAAGACTGGAATCTTCTTAGTTGGAGCTTTGTTGATGGAGCCATCTAAGATAGCATCGATGATGCCACGTGTATCTTTAATGGAGATACGTTTGCCTGTACCATTCCAACCAGTATTAACTAAGTAGGCCTTCGCACCACTTAATTTCATTTTCTTCACTAATTCTTCAGCGTACTTTGTTGGATGTAATTCTAGGAAGGCTTGACCAAAGCAAGCGGAGAAGGTTGGTGTTGGTTCGGTAATACCTCTTTCGGTGCCCGCGAGTTTAGCGGTGAAACCACTTAAGAAGTAATATTGTGTTTGTTCTGGAGTTAAGATGCTGACTGGTGGGAGAACACCAAAGGCATCAGCACTTAAGAAGATAACGTTTTTAGCGTGAGGACCATGAGAGATTGGTTTAACAATCTTTTCAATGTGGTTAATTGGATAAGAAACACGTGTATTTTCTGTGACTGATTTATCAGCGAAGTTAATCTTGCCGTTTTCGTCAACAGTAACATTTTCTAATAAGGCGTTTCTACGGATGGCGTTATAGATGTCTGGTTCGCTATCTTTATCAAGATTGATAACTTTAGCATAGCAACCACCTTCAAGGTTGAAGACACCATTGTCGTCCCAACCGTGTTCATCATCACCGATGAGGAGTCTCTTTGGATCGGTGGATAAGGTTGTTTTACCTGTACCACTTAAGCCGAAGAAGATGGCGGTATTTTCACCGTTCATATCAGTGTTCGCGGAGCAGTGCATAGAAGCGATGCCTTTAAGTGGTAAATAGTAGTTCATCATAGAGAACATACCTTTTTTCATTTCACCACCATACCAAGTGTTGAGGATGACTTGTTCTCTGGAAGTGATATTGAAGGCGACGCAGGTTTCACTGTTTAAGCCTAATTCTTTATAATTTTCAACTTTCGCTAAGGAAGCGGTATAGACGATGAAGTCTGGTTTGAAGTTCTTTAATTCTTCTTCAGTTGGTTTGATGAACATATTTCTAACGAAATGTGCTTGCCAAGCAACTTCCATGATGAAGCGGACCGCCATACGGGTGTCTTTATTAGCACCACAGAAGGCATCAACAACGAATAATCTCTTATTGGATAATTCTTTTTGCGCTAAAGCTTTGACTTTGGCCCAAACATCTTCACTCATTGGATGGTTGTCGTTTTTATAGCCTTCAGAAGTCCACCACACTGTGTCCTTGCTATTTTCGTCAACGACGATGTATTTATCTTTAGGAGAACGGCCTGTGTAGATACCTGTCATGACATTGACAGCGTCTAGTTCAGTTAATTGGCCTTTCTCATAACCTGTTAATTCTTTTTTCATTTCTTCTTCGAAAAGAAGTTCGTAGGATGGATTATAAACAATCTCTTTTACATCCTTAATACCATACTTACTTAAGTCGATATTTGACATATTAGTTTTTCCTCTTTCTAGCGTTTTACTAAAAACGCCCAAATCAGAGACATTGTATCATAGTTATTAATGAAAATTAATAGTGATGCATAAAATTATTTCAAATCGCACGAAAGACCGCTTTTTGAAAGTAGAGATAGACTTGTGTATACTACTTATAGGTATTAATCTTGTTAGCAATATGTCACTTTACGCAATCTCACAATACTTTTTGGTTACACACACGATAGCCTTCTTGGTGGTTGGTATTGTTTTTATTAGTTTTGGATATAAAGGAAATAGAAATTTAAATAAGATTAAACTCGGTTGGATTTTTGTTGGTATATCCTCTATTATTGCCACTGTTTTAATATTGTGGCTTGGCAATAATATTGGTTACTTTAGTTTATTAGGTATCCTTATATTTATATTCCCAATTATCATTATTATTGGTTTAATTGTTACTCTTTCTTTTGGAATAAGTGGCTTAGCAACCGGTTATTCTAAACCAAGAAATAATGCCGCTATTAAAAGAGGATGGACTTTCTTAATTATTAACATAGCAATTACTACCACTATCATCGTCTTATTATTGATGTTCATGAGTGGATTAATTCCAATTAGACTCATGTAGGGAGAATATATGACAACTTCTGAATATTCATTGTGTTTGTTAGGCGCAGCCATGGTCTTTGTGGTAGGTATCACAATGCTTTTTATTAATAGATTTAAAAAGAAACAGACTGGTAAAAGCACTTTGTCTTTATTAATAATTGGCTGGATCTTAGTCGCTATTGCTTTAATAGGAGCAGTTATTGCCACGATTGTTAGCATTTATAGCACATCTGGAACATGGGGTGTGTTTTTCCTTATTGGACTAGGTGGCATTTTTATCTTCTCTGGCTTAGTAGTGTTTTTAGGAATAGGTATCTCATCTTTAGTGGAAGGCATTAAAAGAGATGAAAGCGGTAAAAGAAACAAAGAAGCCATTGTTCGAGGTGCTACACTATTATTTTTAGCCATTGCAGTCTTAGCAACAGTCATAATTACTTTTGCTATTATGATGTACATTGAATCAAATAAAGAAAAACCTGTTAGGATGATGGTTAGTTTATTATGGGTAATAAGGTATTTAATCGCATTTTAATGATTCTAATAGCGGTTGGAATCATCAGTGTTATTGTTTCAACAATAATTACTTTAGTTCTTTATAATCAAGCCTCAATGATTACATTCATTGAAAAGGAGGCTTGGTAAGATGGATAAAAAAGTATTAACTAAACAAATACTCGCCATCTTTGGTGTAGTCGCTTTCTTTGTCATCACTAATGTTTTTATCTTCTATGTTTTTACCAATCGATGTATTAATGATTTTGGTAGTCAAATGCAGGCAAAAAGCGTTGAAGTAGATGAATATTTACCGTTTGCAGAGAAAACAAAGATTGTTAAAAAAGAAACCACTAAATTAGATGGTGATTTACCAGTAATCGATGGTGCTGCCGCACTAGTACCTGTCTTTAATTCATTTGTCTATTCTTTATATCCAGAAAGCTCCGTTAAATATGAAAACGGTGACTTTACCAGTGATTCAAAACTTCAATATCACAATACACGTGGTGCCTATAAAGGGATTGTTGATGGTACAGCGGATATCATCTTCTGCGCTAAGCCAAGTGACGAACAAGTGCAATATGGTCTAGAAAAAGGTGTGGAATTAGAACTTACTCCAATTGGTCGAGAAGCGTTTGTATTCTTAGTAAATAAAAATAATCCAGTTAACGGCTTAACCATGGATCAATTAAAAGATATTTATTCAGGAAAGATTACTAACTGGAAAGATGTTGGTGGCGCAAATCGGCCAATTAATGTTGTACAAAGAAATCAAGGAAGTGGTTCTCAAACCACATTAGAAAAGCTCTTTGGTAAAGATATCGCTTCTAACTTCTTTGGCCCACTAGGAGCGTCCATTGGTTTCTCCTTTAGATTCTATGTTGAAGAATTAACAAAACACGGACACATTAAAATGCTTGAATTAAACGGTGTTTATCCAGATAGAGAACATGTGCAAGATAATTCCTACCCTATCGTTTCTAATTTCTTTATGGTCACTAGAAAAGGTGAAACAAATCCAAATGTCCAAAAGGTATTAGACTTTGTCTTAGGACCAACTGGTCAAGAGATTATTAACGAAGTCGGATACGTCGGATTATAAAAGAAAAGGAACCATGAAGGTTCCTCTTTTATTCTTCTTTATTTTCCTTCTTAACTTTTCTAAACATGAAATATCCGCATGAGGCAGATACGCCTAATCCCACGAGTATCATGATGATAAACATCGGTATCATATCGTAATTTTTGTTAACGATACTAACGATGATGAGTATGACACTAGCGATAGCGGCAAGAATACCAAAGATGAATCCAGCGAGTAATCTAAGTGAGAAATCCGCTTTCGCTACTTCAGTAAATGTATCGTCTTCGACCATAATTACTTCTTAAAAAGATCAAATAATTCTTTATTGTTATAGTTTGGAGCGCCATATGTTTCTTTAGCGTATTTCAAACCATATAAGTAGTCTTCTTCAGTAAATGAATTTGTGGCTTCGTTAGCAAAGATCACGTTGTAGTTGTTTTGATAGGCATCCGCAGCAGTATGTCTGCAACACATATGGGTGTGTAAACCAGTAATAATAACGGTATCAACACCTAATTCTTTAAGTAATAAATCTAAGTCGGTTTGGAAGAAGCCAGAATATCTTCTTTTTGGTACGATATAATCCTTTTCATTAACTGGTAATTCAGGAATGATTTCCGCACCCCAAGTACCTTTAATAGCGTGGTCGCCCCATAACTTTAATTCGTTATCGATGCCCTTATAGTGGCAATCATTACAGAAGATAACTGGAACATCGTTTTTTCTCGCGTTATCTAATAATTCCCCTAATGGCTTAACGATGGCTTTAGCTCTATCACAACCGATGACACCAGTTACAAAGTCATTGAGCATATCGACCACTAACACTGCGTATTTTTTATTCATGTTTAAGTCCTCCAAACACATTGCCATTATTTTAATGATTTTAGCAAGAATAATTCAATACTTTTTTAAATAAAAAACCACGATATTTTCTACCGTGGTTATTAGTTAAATTTTATAACTATTTGGCTTTGCCTTGATTGGCAACAGCTTCCATTTGTTTTTTGAGTTCTTCTTCATCCATTAAATAGTAATGATTGATGGCTTTCATGTTGTCATCGAATTCATAGACAAGTGGGACACCGGTTGGGATATTAACACCAACGATTTCTTCGTCCGCCATATTGTCGAAGTATTTGACTAACGCTCTTAAGGAGTTGCCATGCGCAACGATTAAGGCTCTCTTACCCGCTTCCATTTCTGGTTTAATAACTTCTTCAAAATATGGGACTGCTCTTTTAACTGTTAATTCTAAGGATTCATTTAATGGTAAATCTTTTGGATCGACATCTCTGAATTGAGCTTGTAAAGCTGGGTTGCGTGGGTCATCTTTTTCAAGAGCTGGAGGTGGGCAATCATAGCTTCTTCTCCAAATCTTAACTTGTTCTTCACCGTATTTAGCAGCGGTTTCCGCTTTGTTTAAACCTTGAAGGGCGCCATAATGACGTTCATTTAATCTCCAGGATTTATAAACTGGTAACCATTCTCTGTCTAATTCGAATAAGACGTTATTCATTGTGTGAATAGCTCTTTTTAATAAGGATGTATGTACGACATCAAAATCGTAGCCTTTTTCTTTTAATGTTTTGCCAGCGCGGTGTGCTTCTTCAACACCTTTTTCGCTTAATTCAACATCGGTCCAACCTGTGAAAAGATTTAATTTATTCCATTCGGATTCACCGTGTCTAATTAGTACTAATTTATGCATAATTAGTCCTCCATTCCTGCTACATTATACTTTTATTTGCTCATTTTTAAAATGAGAAATGCAATTATTTATTAGCAGTAAACATACGGAGGAATTCTTGACTTCTTTTTTCTTTTGGATTAGCGAAAAACTCTTCGCTTGGACCGCTTTCTACGATGTAGCCATCTTCCATGAAGACCACCCTATTAGCGACTTTTCTAGCAAAGTTCATTTCATGGGTAACCACAATCATGGTTCTACCTTCACTAGCGAGTTTCTTCATAACTTCCAATACTTCTTGCGCCATTTCGGGGTCAAGAGCACTGGTTGGTTCATCAAAAAGAATAATATCTGGATCCATACAAAGCGCTCTAGCGATAGCCACTCTTTGTTTTTGACCACCACTTAAAGCTCTTGGACGGTAGTTCATTCTATCTTGCATATTAACATTAGCGAGTTCTTTAAACGCTCTTTGTTTAGATTCTTCAATAGAACGATGTAAGACTCTTTCTTGTGCTAATGTGCAGTTTCTTAAAACATCCATGTTATTAAAGAGATTAAAGCTTTGGAAAACCATGGTCATCTTAGTTCTAAGTTTGTTTCGACAAGCTTCATTAATTGAAAGAATTGGATGATCTTTAATAAAAGCGTCATATGACTTTTGATCAAAATAATCGATTTTATTTGGTTTTGTTTTTAAAGTGGCTTTATAAATCTTTTTGCACTCTTTAATCTTTTGCCTATTTTCTTTAGATCTATCGCCTTCAATTCTTAAGTTCTGGGCAATCGCTAAATTATCTTCCGCGTCCACGATGCGCACGTTATAGTCCGCTTTCGCGGCTCTATACTTTGTATAATCCACAAAATCATCCTTACATTTTTCAATAGAGAAATATTGATGACCTTCAAAAGATAGTGTGCCTCTAGTTGGTTCTTCTAAGAGGTTTAAGCATCTTAAAAATGTTGATTTTCCGGAACCACTTGGGCCGATAATCGCTATCACGTCCCCTTTATTTACCGTTAAATTGATATCCTTTAAAACCTTAGTGACATCAAAGAATTTAGCGAGGTTTTTAACTTCTAACATTATTTCACTCATAATAAACTCCTCTTCCACCTGCTAAATGGGTTTAAAGAAATCTTTTGTCCATCTAACTTCTTCTCGATTAGTTTTAAGACTAACGCTGCAAGCAAGGTCATAATTAAATAAATAACGGCTAATAAGGCATAGCCTTCTAAGTAGGCATATGTTCTGACCGAAATCTTACCAATGCGATAATAAAGTTCAGTTGTGGCGATGACATTCAAGACCGAAGAGTCTTTAATATTAACGATTAATTCATTGCCGATTGTTGGTAATGCATTTCTAATGGCTTGAGGAAGTATCACAAAGAATGATGTTTCACTAGACTTCATACCAAGCGATCTAGCGCCTTCCACTTGTCCTTTATCCACACCGTTAAGACCAGATTGAACGATTTCCGCCATATAGGCAGCGGTATTAAAGGTGATAACAATAAGACCGGCTAAAAACCAACCGTTTAATACATTGTTGATTGAACCTGCAAATCTAATGTTATCCCAGTTAAGTCCAAAAGCGGCACAGCCATATTTAAAGATGAGGGCTTGCACCATCATTGGTGTGCCTCTTAAGACAACGGAATATATCGTGCATATCCATCTAATGACATGCATCCAGAATGCCACGAACTTATTTGTGGTGCCTCTTGGTTTTAAGTTTTTGCCATAGGCAATGAACACGCCTAAAATAAGGCCCACTACTGTGCCAAAGATGGAAAGAATCAATGTGGATATAATACCAGCAAAGATTAATTCACTATTCTCAGATAATATGTTGCCTATTTTTTCAAAACTGAACATACTATGCGGCAGATCTTTGTGAAGCGGCTCCCATCATTTCACTTCTTCTAGCTTGAGATAATCTACCCAAAGAAGCATTGAGGTCATTTCTAAGTTCATCGTTACCTTTCTTGATACCAATATTAACTTTGAGGCCTTCTAAATCACCTTCACTTAAGAAGGAATAATCACAATATAAAACGGCTAAGCCTTCTAAATTAGCCATCGCTTCAACAACTGGAAGTTCCGCTGGCATAGCAAATGAAATGCCTTGTTGGACATCTAATGCCGCGAGTGGGTAAGTTGGAAGAGGTGAACTATGATTAATGCTAACGCCTTCAGCGTTTACAAAGTAATCTTCGATAATATCATCACCGACAACACCGCTTTGACAGACTAAGCTCTTACCATTAAATAAATTTAATAAGTCTTGGAAAGACGCTGGGTTAGAAGCAGAATTACCCGCTGGTAAGTTTTCCGCTCTAATCAAGAAAGCTAAATCACTTTCAAGATATGGGTCTGTGAAATCAATGGTCTCTCTTCTTTCAGCGGTGCTACTCATACCCGCTAAAATCATGTTGATAGAACCACTTTGAAGTGAAGGAATTAAATCGTCCCAGTTAATTCTTTTAATCACGACTGGTCTATTTAAATCTTCGGATAGATATTTCGAAACAGCGATATCATATCCATCAGCGAATTCAGAAGTACCATCGATTGGTAATGTGAATTCGTTTGAACTGCTTTGCGTCCAGTTAAATGGTTGGTAAGCGCATTCCATACCAATCACTAAAGTGTTGTTATCAACAGCATTGCCTCCACAGGCTGTTAAGTTGAGTGCGGCCACACCTAGCATAGCGAAGCCTAAAACTAAAATTCTTTTTGACATAACGTCATCCTCCCTTTAAATAAAAAGATTGCATCTACCAATGCAATCATCTAAGAGAATGACTCCATCGATAGCTCCTCTACATATTGTAGGAGTGTATAGGATCTTCTCTTATACCCCAACTAATCTAAATGCCTTTAGACTGTTTCGGCGGTCTTACCTTTCGCTAGTTTCAACGGGTGCCCCCTCCACTAGGTACTATTTTGTACCGCTCCTCTATCAATCTTTATGCGTTTATTATAAATGTTTCGTTGTTTTTGTAAAGTGTAATGCTTCTCTTAACTTGTTTTTATCGTGCGTGTGGCATAATATTTTAGCGTATGGATGTAGAAGCATTAGTATTGAGTGTAATCATCTTATTAGTCGGTGCCGCAGTGTTTATTGTGGGCATGAATATGATGTCCTCAGGTTTAAAGAAATCCACAGGACCAGGCTTAAGAAGATTATTAAAAAGAATTAGAAGAAATAGATTTGCTTGCTTTGGCATGGGTACCGCAGTTACCGCTTTAGTGCAAAGTAGCGCAGCGACTGGCGTCATGGCCATCGGTTTTATTAGTGCCGGTGCAATGACTGTTTTCCAAGGCGTCAATATCATCTTAGGTGCTTATGTGGGCACTACTGTCACTGGTTTAATCGCTTCCTTATCATCAATTTCCATTTCTAAATACTTTATTGTTTTAGCGGTTATTGGTGTTATCTTAATGTTCATCAAAAAAGAACAAGTTAAGAACATCGGTGAAATCTTAGCGGGTTTAGGCTTGCTCTTCTTTGGTTTAAACACCATGAGCGATGCAATTAAGAGCAACGCTGATTTAGTGGAAATCATCACCAACTTCTTTGAAATTGTTAAATTCCCATTATTACTCTTATTAATTGGCGCTCTTGTTACTGCTTTATTACAATCCAGTTCCGCATCTATTGGTATTACTGTAGCGATGGTTGCTTCAGGCACATTAGGCTTTGAACAAGCTGTTTATATTGTGTTAGGCGCTACTATTGGTACCGTTATTACATTATTACTCGCCACAATCGGTGGTAACGTTAACGTTAAGCGCACAGGCGTAATTGTCTTATTTATAAGAGTATTAGCCGCATTAGTGGCCTTAGTCATCTATTGGCCATTAGCCCAATACATTAACGCTGGTTTTAAAGCAGTCTTTGCGGATAATAACGCGCTAGCGATCGCTGTCTTCCACGTCATCTATAACATTATCTTCATGTTAGCGGCCTTGCCATTCGTCAGTGCTCTAGAAAAACTCGTTGAAAAACTCATTAAAGATAAAGATGAGGAAGAAAAGAAAAAAGCCATCAAGTTCATTGATAAGCGCTTACTTAACACTCCTACTGTTGCCTTAATGCAAGTTAAAAAAGAAATTATCAACATGATGCAATTAGCGCATGAAAACTTAAAATTAGGATTTGATAGACTTCTAACTCAAGATCCTTCTAAAGATAAAGAATTAATCGAAACCGAAGATAAGATTGACTACATCAATAATCAAATCACTACCTTCTTAATTGAATTAACAAACAAATTATCAAGCGCGGATGAAGTAACAGCAGGTAGCTATTTCCACGTTGTTAACGATATTGAACGTATTGGTGACCACGCTTATAACTTCTACGAACAATCGCTTAAGATGGTTGATAATGACTTATCATTCTCTGATACTGCGAAAAAAGAATTCCAAGAAATGTTTAAAGTGGTTGATAAGATGTTTGATCTAGCCTACGCCATATTCGATAATCAAACACGTGTTAACTTAAAGAAACTACACGACTTAGAAGATAAGACAGATGCCTTAAAGAATAAATTAAGCAACGCCCACTACGAGAGAATCCAAAAGAACTTATGTAAGATGGAAAATTCTCCATTCTACACCACTCTTGTTAGTGAACTTGAAAGAGTCGCTGACCACTTAGTAAACGTTGGTTATTCCATCGTTAATCCAACTGGTGACGATATCTTCAAAAAGAAAGAAGCATAAAGAAAAGGGCTTGGAATTCCAAACCCTTTTTCAATAAGTATTTTACTATGCTTTAACGCTTAATTTAAAGACGTCTAAGCTTGGTAATCCACCACTAAGTACAACGACAAGAGTGTTTTCACCCGCTTGAACATTGACATCGCCAATAACGACTTCACTCATTGGGTTAGACATCATGCTGCCACCTTCTGGGAATGCGGCTTCGCCAACATTAACAGCTTGTTCGTTAAGTGTGATTGTCATAATATCCGCTAAAACTTGGGCTTCATAACCAGAGTAGTCTGACTTCATTGCACTAGAGGCGCCAACAACGGATAAAACCATTGTTTGAGCAGCTGTAGCGGTGAATTTGAATGTTAATGTTAATGAATCAATACCATAACCAGTAACGTAAGCACCACCACTGTGGACTTCGGAACCGCCCCAGCCACCTTGGCCACCATCTTGCATAATCATTGGTTGACCTTGGGCATAACTACCTGGTTCAATACCTGCTAATTCTTCAGCGGCTTCGGCTTCTAAAAGAATTTGACCAGCAACTGGTGCAGGTTTAACGGTGATTTCCACTTGCGCGGAGTAATAGTTTTCTTTTTTGGCTCTAATGTTAACTTTGCCCATCTTCACACCAGTAACTAAACCAGTTTGATCGACTGTAGCGGTTTCTTCATTAAGAGACATCCATGTTACGCCCGCAACTGAAGAATTGAGTTGTATTGTTTGTCCTTCAATAACTTCGATTTCTGTAGCGGAGATTTCAATGGTTTCCTTAGCTTGTGGATTAGAAAGAGCCATTGTTGCTTGACCAGCATAGAATGAAACTTCATTTAAGAACAAGTTATTAGCGGCAAGCATTTCAAATTCCAAAGTATTAATTGGAGTAGCTAATTTAACTTCACCAAGTGAAACATCTTGGAATTCTAGACTGTTCATTACAAAGCCACCATAATCGACGCTATGCGCTTCAAGTGCGATACCTGTTAAATCAATAGGAGCACCATTCAATTTGATGGTCATAATTTCTGATAAAACGGCAGCATCACTATTACCAATATTAAGAAGGATTTCAGCATTTGCCGCCATACTGGAAGTGAAAGAAATGGTTTCTTTGTCGCCTTCACCAAAACCACCAACGAATTTATCTGGTTCTTCTTCGGTTTGTCCCCAAGATACATTTTGAGAGATTGGGGTTGGACCATCAACTTGTTGCATTGCATAGCCACCTGCACTTGGTAATTCCCACCAACCATCAGCTGAATAGTGATCTGCACCAGTTGTTAAATCAACTTTTAAATTAGCGGCAGGTCTTACTACTTCAAGAGAAATAGAACCATCATTAAAGCCTTGTTTTGCCGCTTTAATAACTACTTCGCCAGATGCTACACCGGTCACTTTACCTGTTTGATCGACAGTCGCAACATTGTTATCACTTGATGACCAGGTAACACCTTGTTGGTCGGCATTTAATTGTAATGTTTGGCCAATCACTACTGATGTTGCATTATCTGCAGCGGTCACTTTAATGTTTTCTAAATCGATAGAAATATTGATAGAGCCATCTTTATAGCCTTCTTTTGCGGCTTTAATAGTGACTTTACCAACGGCTTTAGATTCCACTAAGCCAGAAGCACTAACTGTGGCGATTGTGTCATCACTTGATGACCAAGCAACGCCATCAACGGAAGCGGTTAATTGTACCTTTTCACCAAGAATAAGGTTTTTCTTACCGCCTTCGGCTTCAATTTTGATTTTTTCCTCTTTACCAGGCACTTGTGATTGTTGGCTTGATTGATCTTGGTTGTTACTTGGACTACCACCACAAGCTGCAACGCCAAATAAAAGGCCTAGCATTGCAAGAGGAAGAAGAATTCTTGTCTTTTTCATTCTAAGTTATCCTTTCTTTGAAAAAATCCTCGATAAGGACATAAAAATAACCACAAGCAAAAAACTCTAGTTAATTTTATAAAGTCCTTTATCTAGTTATATTATAGCCGCCTTCATAGCGTTTAGATAATTTTTTTATTGTAATAAAAAGCGTAGAAAACATGTCTCTACGCAATTTATTTAGATTTTATCTAACTTATTTATCCAAGCATCATTTCTTTTATCGTATCAATTTCACTTTGTTTGACGCCTTTAGATAAAAGGTAGTTGATAGTTTTTTCTTTTAAAGAATCTCCTTCTTTTTCTTTGATGTTTTTTAAATAACCGTCTTCAATATAGCTTCGATCACGAGCGCTATTAATGCGTCCAAAATTGGAGAACAAATAATCTCTCCATAAGCAATCTTCTTTTAAACCTAAACTAGCGTTAATTAGCCACGCTATATAACCCGTTCTATCAGTGCCGATTGAACAATGGAAGAACAAAGGATAATTATCTTTGTTGCCTAATATGGAGAATACTTTTCTTAAAGATTGGTCATTATCGCCTTTATCCATAGTCGTACTATATTCCATTGGACATTGATAATATTTAACACCTTCTCCTAAAACACTAGTGCCTTCAGTTAGACCACCAACTTCATTATCGGAAACACCTCTTAAATCGATTTCAGTTTTAACTTTTAAATCGTTAAGCATGGTATTAATACCGCGTGAAGAGATGGTAATATCAACTTCATCGACACTGTTTTCATTTAATCTACCAGTACGGAATAAGACGCCTTGTTTACTCATCTTGCCATCGATTTCATATCCTCCTAAATCGCGAGCATTAGTTACTCCAGATATATGAAGATTTCTAATAATCTCACTCGATGTCGTAAATGTTTCATCTTCAATAATAGCGTCGTTAGAAAACACTTTATAACGGTATGTAGTACCCACTTTTAAATTAGTTAAAGTTAATGAATTAGTGTCGCAAGTATATGAAAAAGCATCAGAAAAATCCGCTTGATCAGAGACAAACACTGTATACGGAGCGTTTATTTCATCCCAAGAAAAAGTATAAGTTTCTGGTCTAGATAACTCTTCCGCTCCTCGAGCGTATAAATCAATATCGTGTATTGGTCCTCTTAAATAGGTTCTTTGAATACGTGTATGTAAAACAACTTTCCCTTCATCAGGATCAATAGTTTGTTTGTTCTCACTGCTATTTCCTTTGGAGCAACCCGTTAATAAAAGAGAAAGTAATACTAAAAATGATAATGTTCTTTTCATAAAGCAAGAAAAAGGGTCTGGAAAACCCAAACCCTTTAAATAACTAATCGATTAAGCTTTAGGAACGAATCTGATGTAGTCAATTGTTGGAACAGATGTGATGTTCTTAATAGTCATGGTGTTTTCACCAGCGTTGAGTGTAGCTTCACCAATGACATAGTCTTGCCATGCACCAGCAGCAGTAGTACCTGTTAATGGGACAACTGTACCGTTAATCTTGAGTTCCATACATGTGGACATATCATCAGTTGTTGTGGTTTGATAACCACCAGAAGCTCTACCAGTCAAAACAATTGAGAAGACACCAGCAGCACCAGTATTATTAACGACAAGTGTTAATTCAGCACCTTCTGGCCATGCATCAACGATTTGACCACTAGCGCCACCACCACCAGATGTTCTGAATGTGATGCCTTCACCTGTGCCATCTTCAATTTCAACTTTGATAACACCAGCTTTTTCAGTAACTTCAACTGGTAATTTAATGGCTTTATAGCCATCTTTAGAAATGGAAATTGTGGTTGAACCAACTTTAACAGCAGTAACTAAACCGTTTTCATCAACTGTCGCAACAGAAGTACCATTGGATTTATAAGATAAGCCAGTCATTGAACTTGTGATTTGAGCGGTTGCGCCTTCAACAATTGTTAATTGTTCTTGGTCGACAACGACTGGATCTTTTTCGGCGGCTGGAACAACAGCAAATTCAGCGGCTTCAGCAGCGTAAATCTTAATATCATCTAAATATGGGGAACCACCTAAGAATGTGAATTCTAAGACGTTGTTACCAGCTTTAACTGCTAAGTTGCCTAAAGAGACTTCCATTAATGGATAGTTTTCATCGCCAGCATAAGCGACACCTTCAAATACATCGAGAGCTGCATCATTAAATTTAGCACTGAAGCAAGCGGCTAAGTTTTCATAAGATGAACGAGCAAGAATTACTAAAGTAATTTCAGCATTAACAGCTTTGCTAGAAGAGAATGTTAATGTTTCTTTGCAGCCTTCTGCGAAGTGCGCTAAGCAATAGCCACCAGAAGCTTGTTCTTTAGCATATACTGGTGTGTCATAATTTGTGTTATAGCCAGCCCATTCACCGGTTGGAGAGTAGTGATCAGCTTGGTCTAATGATAAGACAGCGTTTGGTTCTGGTCTCACAACATTAATTGTGGCTGAACCTGGGTTGCAATTTTCTTTAGAAGCAGAGATTGTCGCTGTACCAATTTTAACGGCAGTGACTTTACCTGAGTTATCAACTGTCGCAACAGAAGCATCACTGCTTGCCCAAGTAACACCTTCTTTATCAGCGCTTAATTGTACGGTTTCACCGATTAGTAAATCTGTTTTACCAGCAGCTGTCACTTTGATTGTTTCATAATCAACACTAATGCTGAGAGAACCATCTTTGTAGCCTTCTTTGGTGGCTTTGATTGTGGTACTGCCTTTACTAACAGAGGTCACAAGACCGTTTGCGTCGATTGTGGCGACTTCTGGTTTGCTGCTTGTCCAAGCAACACCTTCAACAGAAGCAGTTAATTGAACCTTTTCACCAAAGATAAGTTTTGTTTTGCCTTCAGCGGCAGTAATTTGAATTTTTTCTTGTGCTGGTTGAGAAGTACTGGCATCTGGTTTGCTATCTTCACCACCATTACTTTCTCCACAAGCTACCATGCCCATGCTTAAAACTAATGCAAGGGCGGCAAATGGAATGAATAATTTTCTTCCTTTCATTATAAGAATTCCTTTCTTTTATTTCGCGTTCTAAGCTGCGCAAAAAAGATTAGACGCATGCTAGAAACGTTACTAATTATGCACTCATTATAATATATATAAACTGAAAAAGACACATAAACGTAGTAAACATTCAAGGAGATTTATAAACAAAAAGTTACCATCATATCTAGAAAAGATAAGATTAACAATAATTATTATTTTCAATAAGGTGCTTTAATTTTCAAGTAGATGTTGGATAATAGGAATATGAGAAAATGGAATATTATCATTTCAATATTGTTATTCATACTAGGAGCAACATGTTTCATCATATTTGAAGCTGTTCCAGTCACCATATTTGTTGACGCTCTCGCTAATAAATTAATGTGTGGATTTCTATCTAGATTAGGAATGAGCATTTTGTTTGTTTGGCTATTGTGGCAATTTGGTGGGCGCAAATTTCTTTTATTTGATGGTTCCTTCTTCAAGAGCTTAGTATGGGCTTTGCCGTGTTTTATGGTAGCCTTCATTAATTTCCCATATAGTGCGATTATTGGTGGCACCGCCTCGGTGGATCGTATGGATTTATTAGGTTTATACGCTTTATATATTCTCGGTATTGCTCTATTAGAAGAATTGATTTTTAGAGGAGTGGCGTTAATGGTTGTCAGCGATTTCTTTAAAGGAAAGAAACACGCCCCACTATTTATTGCCTTAATTACCAGCGCTATTTTCTCGTTGTTCCATTTAACTAATTTATTTATCGGTGCGGCTATCGGTAGCACAATGCTCCAATGTCTATATACCTTCTTAATTGGTGGAATGTTATCTATCACCATGCTTAAGACTAAAAACATTTGGTTATGCACATTAATTCACTTCATCTTTGATTTCGGTGGCCTATTAATTATTGAGATTGGATCAGGTAATCCTTGGGACATCATCTTCTGGATTCTCACTATCGTGGGTGGGGTGCTTTGCGCTGGTCATATATTGGTAACTCTGTTAAGATTAGAAAAAGATTATGTATCCGAATGAACTATTTAACATCTTTGGTGTCTCAGTGGATTTATATACCATTTGTTTTCTTGTTGGTATTATCGCTTGCTTGATATTCACTATTATCGCTATGAAAAAATGCGGATATTCCAGTACCGCAAGAGATGCCATTATCTTCATCGGTATACTTTCAATCATGATTGGCTTATTATCCGCAGCCTTATTCCAAGCCTTCTATAATTTAATCGCAGGCAAAGGCTTTAAGTTTGAAGGCATGACCTTTATCGGTGGACTTATCGGAGGGGTTGTTGCTTTTGTTGGCTTATATTTTTTATACGTCTATGTCATCAATCCACGCTTAAAAGAAAAAAGCTTCTTCAAATCAGATATGAATAAAGGTATCTGGTATTTACTTAGAATCGCCCCTATTTCTATTACCATCGCCCATGGCTTTGGTCGTATTGGTTGCTTTTTTGCTGGGTGCTGCTATGGTAAACCCACTGATGCCTGGTTTGGAATTCAATTCCCTGGATTACATACAAAAGTGATTCCTACTCAACTATTTGAAGCTATTTTCCTGTTCGTTTTAAGCGCAGCGATGATTGTTTTGCTGTTCGTAGTGAACTTCAAATATAACATGTCAGCATACTTAATCAGCTATGGTATTTGGAGATTTATCATTGAATTCTTCCGTGATGATTATAGAGGCAGTTTTATCCCAGGACTAAGCCCATCTCAATTCTGGTCAATTGTGATGGTATTACTAGGTATAGGTATATTCTTCTTATATCGATATTTCGATCCAAAATTGACTAAAGAACCTGAACAAATAGAAAATGAAAAGAGCGCCGCTTAAGCACTCTTTTTAATTTAAATCTTAAATTACTTTTGGAAATATAATCTATGCGCGTAGCCCACAGGTTCTTCTGTGACATTAATGCCTAAAGCAGTTAATGTTCTTAAGTCTGCATCAGAGAGGATACAAGAACAGTGCGCTTCTGAACCTTTTAATTTTGGTAATTGTTTTAGGGCTAATTCGGCTAACGGGTTGCTGCTAGCTTGAATAGCTAAGGCAATTAAGATTTCTTCACTACGGATACGTGGGTTTTCTTTCTTTAATGGTCCAGTTTTAAGATCGCTAATAGGAGCAACTACGTGTGGTGAAATTAAGTGGATAGAATCATCGATTTTACCTAATGTCTTAAGCGTATTAAGGAGCATCGCAGCAGGAGCACCTAAAAGAATGGAACGTTTCCCAGTGATGATTTTGCCATTAGGAAGTTCAATGGCCACTACTCTTTCTTTACACTTCTTAGCTTTTTCTAAGCAGGCCTTAACAACTGGACGATCATCAACTGTAACACCAACAGCGCCCATTAAAGCTTCTTCTTTAACAATTGTGTCATCATTGAATTTGCCTAAGAAGACATTCTTTTTAGCTTGGAAATATCTTCTAATAATTTCTTGTTTAGAGGCTTCGCAAGCCGCTTTATCGTTTACGATAGCAAAGCCTACCATATTAACACCCATATCAGTTGGTGATTGATATGGAGAAGAACCATAAATTTTTTCGAAGATGGTCTTTAATAATGGGAATGTTTCAATATCTCTATTGTAGTTAGTAGCGGTTTTGCCATAGGCCGCCAAATGATATGGGTCGATCATGTTAACGTCAGCGAGGTCAACTGTAGCGGCTTCATAAGCTAAGTTAACTGGATGAGATAATGGAAGGTTCCAAACTGGGAATGTTTCATATTTGGCATAACCAGATTTAATACCTTTTTCCATATCGTGATAGAGTTGAGATAAGCAAGTGGCCATCTTACCACTACCAGGACCTGGAGCGGTCACCACCACTAATGGACGGGTTGTTTCCACATAATCATTTCTTTGGAAACCATCGCTACCAAAGACACTAACTAGATTTTGTGGATAGCCCACAATTCGATAGTGTTTATAAACTTTTATGCCGTTTTTGCGGAGTTTTTGCATAAATTGCTTCACTGTTGGGTTATCTTCATAGAAGCAAAAAACGACACTGGAAACAAATAATCCTGCGGCTTGATAAGCATCGATTAATCTTTCAACTTCAGATTCATAAGTAATGCCTAAGTCATTGCGGACTTTGTTATATCTGATGTCGTCAGCGTTGACCGCCATGACGATTTCAGCGTCATCTTTTAATGTTAATAACATTTGAAGTTTTGAATCTGGTTCGAAACCAGGCAAAACTCTAGATGCATGGAAGTCATCAAAAAGCTTGCCACCAAATTCAAGATAGAGCTTGCCACCAAAGGATTTAATGCGTTTTAAAATGGCGTCTCTTTGGACTTTTAAATATTTTTTGTTATCGAAGGCGAGTTTCTTTCTATTCGTCGGCATAATTATCAAAGTATCCTTGGATTAAAACCACAGGTGTGCCTTTATCACCAGAGCCGCTTGTTAAGTCACAAAGTGAACCTAATAAATCGGTAATTTGTCTTGGAGTTGTGCCTTCGGAAACCATATTACCCACAAGATCTTTTTCCTTGGCTTTAATATCTTCTTTAATGGCGTCCGCTAATTCTTTGCCTTTTAAACCTTTATAGGCATTATCAGCGAGGTATTTTAATTTGAGTTCGTTTGGTGTGCCTTTTAAACCTGGGGTAAAGAATGGGGAGACGACTGGATCAGCTAATTCCCAAATCTTTCCTTGTGGATCTTTGAATGCACCATCGCCATAAATCATGACTTCAATGTGTTTGCCAGTCTTTTCTAATAAAGCTTCTTGGACACCATCAACGAGTGGTTGCGCATCTCTTGGGAAGAGTTTGACTGTTTCTTCTGTGGCTTTATTGGAACCTAATAAACCATATTTTTGGTTATAACCAGAACCATTAACGGATTCGGTTAAAATATCATCTAAAGATAAGACCAATTCTGCGCCTTTGTCTTTCAATAATCTCTTAGAAGCAAATCTTGTGTGGATATCACAAGTTAAAACTTTCTTTGTATATTTAAGGATAGCGTCCGCTCTATTGGCGAAGATTACTTCGACATCAGCGCCTTGTTCTTTAATTAAATTCACATAGTAATCGACATAGTCGACACCAGTAAATTCATGGACTCTATAACCAAATAATTCTCTATATTTTTCTAAGCTTAAAACATCGCTATAAGGATTGATACCGGCTTCATAAACTTGATCAAAAGTAATTAAAGCGTTGCCAACTTCATCGCTTGGATAGGAAAGCATTAAGTAGACTTTCTTAACGCCTTTAGCGATACCTTTAAGCAAAATAGCAAATCTATTTCTACTTAAGATAGGAAAAATGACCGCTACTTCGTCGCCACCGGTTTTCTTTCTAACATCGTTAGCAATGTCATCAATTGAAGCGTAGTTACCTTGGCAACGGGCGACAATTGATTCGGTGATTGCGACAACATCGCGATCATGGAACTTAAATCCCTCATTCTCTGCGGCTTTTAAAACTGAATCGACGACAATGCTCTTAATGTCGTCACCAGTTTTTAACACGGGAAGCCTAATCCCTCTAGAAGTGACACCAACACATCTCATAAAATGTTTCTCCTTTATTTTTTCTCCTTACGTATTTTCGCAAGGATGTTTCTAGCAATGTAGACACCACAGGCACCAGCTTGGGCTAAGCCTCTTGTTAAGCCAGCACCATCTCCACCGACGTAGAGATTCTTTATTTCTTTAACTTCTAATTTGTTATCAATTTCTGGGTGAGAGCTATAGTATTTAGCTTCAACACCGTAGAGTAATGTATGTTCGGTAGCGATACCAGGAGTGATATAGTCGAGCACTTGGATCATTTCGATGATGGCTTGCATCGTCTTTTGTGGCAAACAAAGGGCCAAATCGCCTGGTACAGCTTCTTTTAAGGTTGGTCTTACAAATCCTTCGTTGATACGTTTTACCGTGCTACGTCTACCTTGTTTGATATCGCCATAACGTTGCACTAAAACGGAACCGCATGCTAATTGGTTCGCTAAAGAAGAAACTTTTAACGCGTATTCATTAGGTTTTTTGAATGGTTCTTCAAAGTGATGAGTCACTAATAAAGCGAAGTTAGTGTTTTCACTAGAAAGTTTTGGATCATTATAAGAGTGACCATTAACATTAACGACACCTTGATAGTTTTCCATAACGACGTGACCACCTGGATTGGAGCAGAATGTTCTCACAGTGCTACCAGTAGAGGCTTTAAATAAGAACTTGCCTTCGTATAAGTGTTTATTGATATCTTCCATGACCATATTTGGACATTCCACACGGACACCAATATCAACTTGGTTTTGGGTCATTTCGATATGATATTTTTCAAATAGATCTGTTAACCATTGGCTACCTTCACGGCCGACCGCTAATAAAACATAATCCGCTTCAATTTGATAGCCTTTATCAGTGACAACGCCTTTGACTTGACCATCTTCGATGATGACGTCTTTAACGGCGGTGCTGAAGCAACAATCAACTTTTTCTTTTAAGTCAAAATAAATTCTAGTTAAGATTTTTAAGTTTTCTTCAGTACCTAAATGTCTAACTTTACTATGCAAAAGCTTTAAACCCACAGACATGGCTTTTCTTTCAATTTCTCTCACTTCAGGAGTGAATGGATCAGTAATAACTGGAGTGGCACCATATTTAAGATTGATTTCATCGACATAGTGAATGAGTTTCATCAAATCATCTGGATCGATGTAATCTTGTAGCCAACCACCAAATTCTGTAGTGATGTTAAATTTGCCGTCCGAATAAGCACCTGCACCACCGAAACCATTAGTGATTGAGCAAGCTGGATAGCATTCTTGATAGCCTTTAGCGTTCTTTGGGCATCTAGTTAATTTATGTTCTAAAACTGGACAATGTCTATTTTCGATAGAGAGACCTTTGTCGATAAGCATTACTTTGAGTTCAGGATTCTTTTTGACTAATTCATAAGCACAAAAGTATCCGCTTGGACCCGCGCCAACAATCACGACATCGTATTTCATAGGTATCTCCTTTAAGTCTTTCCGGAGAGGAAAAACACACTATGAAATTATACATTATGCGTGCGTATTTGTGAATAAAAACACGTGTCAATTTTTCTTTACGTTAGTCTATCAATAATTTGTTTATTGTCTTGCTAGCCACTTATCTTTTGTGAGTATATTTACAAACCTTTTTCGGCCTTCTTTTTCCTCTTTGTTGAAAAAAGCAAATCCTAGTTTTTCTTGCAAAAACTTTGATTTATCATTGCCCTCAAAATAGCAGCACCAAACAGTCTCAGTTTTCAAGTCAATAAAAGCGTGCCTTAATACTTCGCTGGCCGCCTCAAAAGCATAGCCGTTTCTTTGATATTGCTTTCCAATCCAAAATCCGAGTTCACATTCGCCTATATTTTGAATTACGCTCACATCAAACTTAAGACCTATTGAACCAATAACACTGCCGCTATCTTTTAGACAAATGGCATAAGTTTCTTTGATTTGCAAAAAATTATGAATTGCAAACAAGGAGTCGCTACGCGTTTTATGGGGCTCCCATCCACACCAATAACCAATTTCTGGGTCTTTGGCCAATTCAAATAGTTGCTTAGCGTCCACATCGTCCCAAGGTCTGAGCCACAATCTTTCTGTATAAAGAGAGTTTTCGGAAATCTGTTTAACATCGTCTTTAACTTTCAGAAAAAGTTTTTTAAATCCGGTAAATCAGTAGTTGCAGTTCGATAAATTATTTTAGGGTCTGCATTTCCGTAATCGTGCGCAATAACATTTCTCATCGCTTTTGCCTTTGCCCACGGAATTTCTGGATATTTATCCTTTAACAGGTGTTCAAATTTAATCATGCTCTCCCCAATTTGCAAAATAGAAAAAGCCGTTGCATCTAATAGTTTTCTATCATTAACAAAGGTATTGAACGATGCTCCGTCCATCATTATTCGAACGTAATCGATTCGTTCTAAAAGAGCATCAATTCTTTGAATTATTTTGTCATCCATATATTTTGATGCCTTCTACAAGAATATCTTTTATCATCGGGGCGTTGTCTACTAATTGTTCATATGAATGGAGATCAACTTCTTTATGGAGCAATTCTTCTAAATCGCTTGCAATGCCAAAGAATTTCAATCCCATTGGTTTATCTAAAACAACGATTATATCAATATCGCTTTTTCCTGTTGCTTCGCCTCTAGCGTAACTGCCATATAGATACGCACATTTTATTTCTGGATACTTTGTGGGGAATAGTTGTCTGCAAATATTTTTTATTCCTCTAACACTAACAATATAATTGCTGCCATCTAATACGCCCATCTCATCAAGTTTTTTAACTAATTCTTTATAGGTGGTATTGAAATTATGAGTTTCTTCATATGTTTGATATGTTCTTAAAGAAACCCCACACGCATTAGCGGCTTGGAGCTGCGTAATCTCTAAATCTTTTCTTTTTCTTCTAAGTTCGTTCATACTTAAATGATACCTGCGTAAATAAAAATACGCAAGTAATAATCGAAGATTAAATAAAAAAAAGCGATTCATTAAGAACCGCTTTGTTTGATTTATTTAGTTATTAATAGTTTTCGTCAATCCATTTAGCGATGACTGGGGCTAAGGAAACGATAGACACCACGTCTTCTTCTTGTGGGATTGAGTCACTGATGGCGATATCTAAGATACCACATCTATATAACTTAGCGAGAGCGTTCTTGGAAAAGATGCCATGACATGCACAGATTAAGATACCTTTCGCATCGTTCTTCAATAATTCTTTGCTGGCTGCGATAATTGTGCCACCAGTATCGATGATATCGTCGATCATTAAGCAGTATTTACCAGCAACAGGTTCACCCTTGATGTTAGTAATAACGGCTTTATTTGGTTCAGGACGGTATTTATTTAAGACTGCAATTGGGATATCGCCTAACGCTTTGGATAAGTGTTTAGCTCTTTCTAGACCACCTTTGTCTGGAGAAACGATGACAATATCGTCTAGAGAGATTCTAAATTTCTTTAAGCGTTCACGGTAATATTTAGCAAAAACAGAAGATGAATATAGTTCTTTGCATTCCATTCCTTCGAAGAATGGTTCCATTGCGCCACTGTGGTAATCTACAGAGATAACTCTATTACAGCCCGCTGCTCTTAAGCAGTTAGCGACGAGCTTCGCACTGATTGGATCACCAAAGTCAATGGTTCTATCTTGTCTCACGTATCCGAAATAAGGGATAATCGCGGTAATTGATCTGGCTTCCGCTCTTTTAAGGGAATCGATGAAGATCAATAATTCCATTAATTTGTCATTAACTGGCTGACATGTGGAATGGATAATGATGCAATCCTTGCCTTTGATATCGTAATCAGGGCAAGCGCGGGCAAAAATTTCGTTGTCTGCGAATCTCTTCACGATTGCGCAACTCTTCTTAATGCCCAATTCTTCGCACACCTTGTTGGTCAACT
>JAEEGH010007806.1_pt1 | contig 25567 bp, 12 predicted proteins | sample 9134181 | NCBI WGS metagenome assembly JAEEGH01 (sample SAMN16246544, study PRJNA631951) | gut metagenome | biome: gut microbiome; feature: rumen; material: DP-attached | host: Bos | place: Iran: Karaj | collected 2018-10
GTCTTCTGGAATCATTCCAAATTCCGTTTGTTTGTATTTCGTTTCAATCATATAATTCTTGTTTCTGACCCGAAAAGTCGAGTATGGAGGTCAATACTCCGTGTTTCCGGCCCGATTGGTCGAGTATGGAGGTCATTACTCTATGTTTCTGACCCGATTGGCCGAGTATGGAGGTCAATACTCCGTGTTTCTGACCCGATTGGCCGAGTATGGAGGTCAATACTCCGTGTTTCTGACCCGATTGGCCGAGTATGGAGGTCAATACTCCGTGTTTCCGACACGATTGGCCAAGTATGGAGGTCAATACTCCATGTTTCCGACCCGATTGGCCGAGTATGGAGGTCAATACTCCATGTTTCTGACCCGATTGGCCGAGTATGGAGGTCGATTTAGACGTTTCGGGTATATATCGATTCATATTTTACTCCCATTTCCTTCAAATATCCCTTCACGATTTCGCGGTAGCGGACTACGTCGGCCTCCATTTCGGGCAGCGTCACGCGGTAGCGGTCGTTCAGGGCGCTGATGGAGGTGATGATGTTCTGGTGCTCGGCAGTCATAAGGGCCTGTAGGCGGGCAAGCATGTCGGGCATCCATTTGTCATCGAACACCATCGTGCGAATTTCTTCTTCCGTCAGTGCCTTGTATCGTTTCAACACCTCGGTCGTGAGGCGGGCCACCATATCCTTCAATTCCTTCTTCAGCCGCTCCTGCTCCTTGTAGTGGTTGAGGAAGTCCTCCCATACAGGAATCTGCTCGGCATTGTCGGCAACATGTTTCTTACCTTCCTTCAGCAGCACGGCCACCGCCTTGCAAAAAGCGGCGTTCACCTTGTCGCTTTCGATGTCCTCGAAAGCGTCAGCATATTCCTCGGCGATGGTCTCCATAGCCACCTGTTCGGCATCAATTTGCTGGCGGGTGCTCACCACCTCGGCATGTTGCTTGGCAAAATAGCGGTTGACGAGTATGGTGGTCGGAACGAGGTCACAGGACAGGTCTTCGTAGCTGTACGATTTCTTCACCTCGCCCTTCTTGTTGGTCGGCAGTTCTACCGTCACCTTCCAACCGTCACGACTAATCAGGTAGAGGTCGTCCTGCATGGTCACCTCGTTCCAATAGGTCATCAATTCGTCATAGACAGCGTAGGCATCCACCAGCGTATGGCAGGACTTGAAAATGTTCAGGATTTCGTCGCCCCAACGGGTGATGGCCTTGCGGGGGATGCTGCCGACACCCAATGTGCGGAGTTCGTTGCGCATGAACAGATGCCAAGCCTCAAAAGCATTACCATAGTTCTTGACCTGATGCCGGTAGCTCTCATCCTGTTCGATGAGCAAGGCCAAGTCTTTCCCGGCCTCCTTGGTCAGTTGCAGATAGCCGTCGTGCTCGTAAGGCTCGAAAATCTTGTGGCGCAGCGAGGGACATACTTGCCATAGCGTCTCTAACGAATCGACATCGGCCACAGGCAGTCCGCCGTGAATATGGGCATGGAGGTTTTGCTCAATCTCCGTGGAACGTGGGGTGATGTATCGGGGAATGTTCAGATTGAAGTCGTTTCGCTCTATCTCGTCCCACTCTACCAGTCGGCAGAAATGGTCAATCTTTCGGCCAGCCTCCCATGCGTCGCTGATACGACGGATGTCCTGCTCGCGGAGACGGTTCTTGGCTCCGTCTTTCTTGAATCCCTCCTTGGCATCCATCATAAAGATGCCCCGCGAGGTGGCAGCGTTCTTCTTGTCGATGATGATGATGCAGGCAGGAATGCCCGTGCCATAGAAAAGATTGGCAGGCAGTCCGATGATGCCACGGATGACCTTCCGCTTGATGAGGTTATATCTAATTTTCGCCTCGGCCTCGCCTTTCTCTACCGAACCACGGAACAATACGCCATGAGGCAGGATGCAGGCACCCATGCCGTCGCGCTTAATGCTCTCGATGATGTGGAGCAGGAAGGCATAGTCGCCCTTGGAGGTCGGCGGCACGCCTGTGTCTTTCTTCCATCGTCCATAGACGTCATCCTCCTTGGCCGACTTCATCCACTTCTTCAACGAGAACGGTGGATTGGCCACCACGTAGTCGAACTGGTCAAGCATAACGCCATGTGTATGAAGCGGGGAGTTCAGCGTGTCGCCTTGCTGTAGGTCGGAGGTCATCATGCCGTGCAGAATCATATTCATCCGCGCCATGCTGATGGTGGAGAGGTCTTTCTCCTGTCCGTAGATGCCAACGTTCACGCCCTCCTTGGGAGCTTCATCCCTGGCACGGAGCAACAGGGAGCCAGAACCACAGGCAGGGTCGTAGATATTGATTTGCGGACGGTGGTCTTTGCTGATGCCAATGATATGAGCCATCAGGCGGCTCACCTCTGCAGGGGTATAGAATTGTCCCTTCGACTTTCCCGACTGCGAAGCAAAGTTACGCATCAGATATTCGTATGCATCTCCTATCAGGTCATCGTCACCGGCACGGTTGGTACCGAAATCGAGGTTTTTGTTCTCAAACACCTCCACCAGTCCCGTGATGGTGTCCACCTTATCCTTTCCCTTACCTAACTTGTCCTCGTTGTCGAAGTCGGCATTGACAAACACATTGTCAAGACCAAAAGCGCTGGCAATCTTCGCCAGTTTCACATTGATCTGTTCGCCAATATCATTCTTATGCTTTAGCTTGCGAATCTCATCAAAGGTGCAGTCGTCGGGCAAGTCCTCCATCATGTCGGCATCGCCCGCCTTCTTCTTGTCGCTGATGTATTTCAAGAACAGCATCACCAGCACGTAGTCCTTATAGAGACTCGCATCCATGCCGCCTCGGAGCGCATCGCACCCCTCCCACAGCATACTATATAATTGTGACTTCTTTATTGCCATTATTTCTGAGAATTATTATATTCTTCTTCAAATCTCTTGGCCTGTTGCTTCCGACAGAAGTAATCCTTGATTTTAGTTTGGTCTATAAACAAAATACCAAAAGTAGTGACAACAAATGTTGCAACTCCTATCAATGAAGCCCACACAGTTTGCAAATACTTTCCGTAGAATTCGTTAGCACACCATAAAAGGCAAATGAAAAGTGCTAATCCTATTGTTAGCCAAGTGTCTCTCTTTACTTGTTTCAGCTTCTTTGCTACAAAAGCATCCTTGTCTTTTATGTAATTGGACTTTTCAATAGATTCAAGACGTTCGTTCAGACTCTGTATTTGGTTATCTCTTTCTTCTATCTTCTTATTTAAATCGTCTATTTTTGCATCTGCATCTTGCTTCTGCTTTTGTTTATTATCTTCAACCTCACTAGTATATTCCTTCAATTTTGCTGCAAATTGCTCGTTAGTAACACTATCAGGTATCAGAGACTCATCGACCTGTTCCTGGGTCAAATGGCCTTCAGCCATTCGGATGCAAAGGTTAAATGTGTCCTTTTCTGTTATTAATCCGTATGACATAGCATCGTCAACACGTTTCTTGATAACTTTCAGTGTATCGCGTGTCGGCATCTTAGAACGTCGATATTTAGTAATATAGGATGCTAAACCTCCTCGGGTCACATCGCTTATCTTTATTTGCTGCCCTTGGGCAGGACTGGACAACCAAAGTAAAACCAACAATTCATTTGCGCTAATCAAATAGCGCTCATGAATCTTTCGGCCATAGCTATAATCGTATGGTGAATAAGAATTATGTAAAAACCAACATTTCGCATCTACGAACTCTCGAACGTCATGTCCGCGCTTACTTTCTACATAGAACTTTGCAACGGCATCATTCAAAGCACTATCACCATTCTTTCTTCTTTGAAGCAGTTCTTTGTATTCTTGGGATCGTTTTGCTTTCTCAATTAATTCCTTTATCTGAGCATCATGGATGATAACAATTCCTCTTTCTTCGATTAATCGCTGTATGTTATCTTTAATTCTTTCCAACTTCGTCTTGTCCAGATTCTTGCGAATACAAGCATTGAACACATCTGCACAGCGGACAGAACCAATAAAATCACGACTGGCAAAATCATTAATACGGTTACTTAACAGCACACGAATCTGGTTCACCGTACTATTCAGCATTGTAAAACGATATCCTAATTGCTGACACAATGAAAAAAGTTGGTTGCACGTGTGATGTGCATCTTCAGTGTTCAAATCAATCAGACTTATAAAAAAGTTCGTATCTAAGAGTAGTTCTGCTTCCGTTACTTTCTTGGTGATATTCTGTTCCAAATAAGATGCAACAATACTACCCAAATAGATATTGCTCATCACCTTGAAGATTGGCTCATCGTTCAATCTCTCTAAAACATACTTTGGCACATAATAGTCCACATTCAATAAGTCTGAACGCTTATCTGTAAACAATTCTATTTGTTGTGCAAGAATGAACCGCTTTAATTCTTCAAAATCGAATTTATACCCATTAGTATTACAATATACTCTATAATCCTGCTGAAGTTTATCGATATTTTGTTTTTCTTGCTCAATAATTTCATCGATAGAATCAAATACATAACTTTTGATAATGAAGGCTCCATCTTGATAAAGTGCAAAGACGCTCTCATCATCTATTTCTTTACTAATAGCCTCCATTATTTTAGCCAGAATAGGAAGAGGTATCTCAATATCAAAAATCGACTTTATCTTGCTACTAATTTCACTTAAAGAACGACCCTTGTATTCCGTCATACCTTTTTCCAAGGCATATTCAGACATTGCTTTCTTAACTATAGGTATATATAGCTCTGTAATAGCTGCTTTTGAAGGAGATGTTTCCTTCAAATAACCTAAAAGTGCGTATGTAGATAACAATTTCTCCATTTCCTGCTTTGTTGTTTTATTCTACCGTATTTCTCTCATGGCTTATTCTGGAACATACTTTTAAAATTCTGCGACAGAAGATACTGTTTGTACTCTCTTACAAGTAGTTCCTTGATATCCACTTCAAGCAAGTCTGCAATCTTCAGCAAACAAGCCAAATCTGGCTGCGAAGTGTTAGTACACCACTTACTGACCGTTGATGGAGTGACTCCCAGTTCCCCTGCGAGCCAGCGCGCAGTGCGTTTCTTTTCAAACAGCACCATTTTTATTCGGTTAATATCTTCCATATTCAATAGTTTATTGCACAAAGGTAGTGATTTATTCTCAATTTCTTCACGAAATAATGAAATAATCGAAAATATCAGCCACTTTTTATGCTTTTTTATGCAAAATAGTGCCTTTTTCCGCCCAACCTATGTTCATTGCCTCACGAACATAGGTTCCCACCCCTTATGAACATATCTGGAAAGTCCCATGAACATATGTTCATGAAAACAACGTTCTCCAACTGCCCATCTTTTTCAAGAAAATGAGGCTTTACCCATACTGTAGCCATACTCTAGCCTGCTTCTAGCCATACTCTAAGCATACTCTAGGCATACTCAAACAGTATGAGTAGAGTATGGATATAGCCTGCCATCTCCGACGCAATTACCTGTCTGCCCTATGGTTATGCTTTCACACACACTTTATACGCAGGTAAGTTCGGTTTTTTTGTAAGTTTGATACACTTTTTCTAACTTTCAGCCGTAACATTCCGCTTTTTCGACTACTATAAGGGTAGAAAGTCGAACATTTAGAGTCCCTTGATAAGGGACGGCTATAATGCAGGGATTTAGTAAGAACAATTATATAAAGGATATTTATGACACCTACTCGCGAACAATTCAAGGATTTCATTGCTGCCATACAAAAGGCACTGGCAAAAGAGAAGAACGTAAACAAAGCACTAAAGCAAATCTGGGACGATGACCAAGACCAATACCCGCCTTTTTACATCTCGCCCCTTTGGGAAGCCGTCTATCAGGCCTTCAACATCATGTTCGGCCTGAAAGATGACGATGTTGTCGGTAACGAGCTCTCTTGGTGGCTCGATGCAGCCCCCAAGAACGAGGCCAAGTATTGGATTGACAAGAAGGAATACAACGTCAGCGATGTCGATGCCTTCTATGACTATTTGGTGGGAATGTTAAACAAGGAAGAATAATGAAGATAGGAGCACTTAAAGAAGGCTAAAGGAACACCAAAGGATGGGTCTTCTTACCCTCTTCTTACCCTCTTCTTGGGGTCTTCTTACCCTCTTCTTACCCTAACGAAAGACTCGGCTTGGCTTCTCGAAGGTCTCTCGAACCTCTCCCTAACCTCTCTCGAAGGTCTCGGCTTGCTCTCGGCCACCTCTATCCTCGGCCTATGCTACGCCTATCCTACGCCTACGCTACGCCCTTGCTACGATATAGCTACGACCTACGAACGACGGCGGAACGACCTTGCTATGTGTAGGTTTTCTCAAAGTCAACAAAAACCTTAGTTTCTTTATCCAGATAAAGATTATATCCACGAACAAAGTCGTGCCAAAGATGCCGGTCTGACGACACGTTAACATTGGCACGATTGACAGCGGTCAAAACATCTGTCCCATATATATAATAAGGTGGGACAGCAGTTTTGTGATTTTTTTATTTCTCAATGGGGACTGTCTGCCCCACGGCGAAGCTTGACCTTTGGTCGAGCCTGCTCACGTTCTGCAGAGTAGGTGTGAATTCCACTCTGCTCTCACTTAATCGCAGCCTTCCCCCGAGTGGCGCAACAGGTTATAGTCGTGGATTATCTCCTTCACTTCCGTCAACTCTTCAATCAGCTGCGGGTCAACGGCGGAATAAATCTTGCCCGCCAACATCTTTTCTTTTTCTATCATATCATTCTCGTTTTCTAAATTCTTTTGGAGTTATTTGAAACATGCGCTTGAATATGCGGCAGAAATGGGGCACATCGTTGAATCCGCATTTGTAACAGACCTGCTGGATGGTGAGCGAAGAATGCCCGTTTCCTGCTGATTTTACGATGCAAAGGTAATATAAAATCGGCAACAAACCACAGTTATTGCCGAAATTATGTCCTTGTGAGAGAAAAATCTGATTATTTCTTTGGTTATGTGACTAAATTTAGTTACTTTTGCAGCGATGAATAAAAAAGAAAAGCTAATAAAGCGATTCAGGACTTTGCCGAGAGACTTCACTTTTGAGGAAGTTGTAAGTCTTTTCCAAGGCTATGGGTTCGAACTCGCAAATAAAGGTGCTACGTCTGGTTCTCGCATCAAGTTCTACAATGCTGATGATCAGAACGCATATATCATGCATAAGCCCCATCCGAGTAACATCATCAAGGGCTACATCATGCGAGACATCTTGAATTTTCTGATAAAGAACAACTATATTAAATAGGAGGATACGATTATGGGATATTTGAAGTATAAAGGATACACTGGAAGTGTAGAGTATAGCGAAGATGACAAGTGCCTTTTTGGAAAGGTGCAAGGAATGTCTAAGGATAGCATTACGTATGAGGGTTCAACTGTAGAGGAATTGACAGCGGATTTTGAAGGAGCAGTTGATGACTATCTGGCTTTATGTGAAGAGAAAGGCATTGAGCCAAGAAAGCCATATACTGGTGTTCTCAATGTCCGTCTGACTCCAGAAATTCATAGCGGCGTTGCTATTGCAGCCCAGAACGCTGGCATAACTATTAATGCGTTCATTAAGAATGCTGTTGCAAAGGCATTAGGGATGGTTCTTTGAGAGATTTTCCGCAAAGAGTTCAATGAGTAAAATCGTTGAACTCTTCTTTTTTTATGCGACAGATTCCGGACTGCATTCTGGGATTTGTCGCATCTTCGTTTTTTTGTCGCTACTATCTCAGACAAAAATCATCGAAAAGTTTGGAATGAACTTGAAAAGCGCCGTAACTTTGCACCAGAGATTAAAAAACAGTTTATCAATTTAGAAATTTAAGCAATTATGAATTCAATTAAGTCATCAGTTCTTTTGGTACTTAGCAGTATTATTGTATTAATCGGCTTCTCAGCTTGTTCAAATGACGATATAGAAGTCATTCCAACACCCGATACATCTAGCCCTGACCCCGTGGCAAACGTCCGTGTGGTGGAATCCGGCTTTGTCAGCACTCAGGTTAGTCTGAAGGCCGCCAATCCTGCCAACATGGCAGAGTTCCAGCGCGAGGACTTCGTTATAACACCGCTGACGGAAGAGGAAGCAAAGAGTAAGGCCCTGCAGACGGGCGAGTCTGGCGAAGACGGCAGTACCTTCTGCGTCTATAAATGGGTCACGCTGCTCTATCGCTGCAAGACTGCCGACGGCACTGAGAAAGACCTCTCTGAACTGATAGTATGGCCATACGCCCTCATTGGGGAGGCTACACCGAGCCAGCTGGTGATCGGCTGCCACAGCACCATTACCAGCGACGCCCAGCGCCCCACCAACTTCAGCAATCTGTCGTCGCTCGGAGAGATCAATATGCTGGCACTGTTCACCAGCGCACTCAGCCAGAAAGCACTGGTTATCGTGCCCGACTACGAGGGTTATGGCTCTACCGCTTCCTATCCCCATCCTTACTGCAACCGTGAACTGACTGCCGAGCAGGTGGTGACGGGCGTCAAGGCTGGTCTCAGTTGGTTTGAGAGTGAGGTGTCGAGCATGGACGAAGACTGGTCAGCAGTATCCATCGGCTATTCACAGGGTGGTGCCGTCTCGGCTGGTGTGCTGCGCTACTGTCAGGATCACAATGAGACCTCGCTCAGACTGAAAGGTGCCGTATGCGGTGACGGTCCATACGACCCGCTGGCCACGCTGAAGCGCTATATCACCATGGATCAGCTCTTCATGCCCGTAGCTCCCGCCATGCTGCTGAAGGGTGCCATCGATACCGATCCGGATATGATGGCCGCAGGATGCAAATATCAGGACTTCGTGACCGATGAGTTCAAGGAGACGGGTATCTTCGATATGATTGGGAGCAAGCAGAATACGACCGACGACATTCAGGCAGCCCTGCTGCAGCACTCCTTCGATTTTGGCGACGACGGTGGCTTCGTCATGAAGGCAAAGACCAGCGAAGGTTTCCTTCCCTACACCAAGAAAAATTCTGTAGATGGCAGCGGCAAGCAGCGCGACTTTGAACTCGAGAATGGCAAGGGCTACAACTACTGCACCGTTGACCAGTGTCTCAAGCCTGGTGTCATTGCTTACTTCCGTGACGGCATCGTCACAGGTGAAGTGCCTGAGGCAAAGTTGAAGGCCTTGGAGCATTCACTGGCTAAGAATGCGGTGACAGCCGACAACTTCATGCCCGGCCGCGGATTCACCTTCTTCCATTCCATTGGCGACGAGGTGGTGCCTTACTGCAACTTCGAGAGTGTGCGCAGCAGTTGGGGTATAGATAACATCAAGGCCGTCACCTACCAGTCAGGTTCGCTGCACGTAGCCACAGGCACAGATTTCTTCCTGAAGTACTGCGGTAGCCTGGTCAATGAGATACTCAAAGACACGTGGACTCCTTGCGAAAAGGTCATTGACTGAGCTCACTCGCTTGTCAGTAGCGTGACTTTGGAATTGAGGCCGCTGGGCATTGGAGGCCATTCGGCATAGGTGGTTTTCTTGTAGTCGATATCTACCACGTTGATCTCATTGAACTTGCGCCATTTGATGCCTTTGCGGTCTAAGTCGGCAATGCGGTTGGCTGGGAGATTGGTCACTTCTATGCGGAGTTCGTTCTTACCCTTGCGCGTGGCATCACCGCAGTCGAGTACGAAAGGTACAGCCCAGGCGCAACCCAGATACTGGCCGTTCAGATAGACACGTGCCGACTCGCGGACATCGCCGAGGTCGATCTTCCAGTGTTTCTTGGCTAGAGCGGCAGAGAGTTTGAAGGTCGTGGTGTAGATGCCGGTGCCCATGGTGACAGCCGCAGAGTCGGAGAGGGTTTCCCAGGTCTGGAGGGAGTCGAGGCGGAAGGTGTCTGATACGTGGGGGATTTCATCGGTGAAGGAGAGAGACCAGGGGCCGGAGAGGGGGAGAGTTTGAGGCGGATCAGACCACCCCTGGCCCCTCCTACTCAGGAGGGGAATTGCGGCAGAAGAGGGTTCCTCGGAGAGAGAGGCGGCAGAGCCGAGCTGAGTTGAGGTCTGGAGGATCATGCTCTCGCCGGACTTGAGGGCGATGTAGAGGAGGCCGTCGCTGACGTAGGCAGGCGTGATGTCACCGTCCATCGGATTGAACCACGTGGCGCTGACGAAGGGGACTGCCAGGGGCGTGAAGCCTTCGATATCGTTGGGCGTCAGGTTGGCGATGAAATAGTGGTAGCCATCGGCGGTCTTTCTGCGGATGGCGCGGAGGCCGTAGAGGGCCTTCATCGGCTCGGCCTTGGCATACATCTCCAGATCCTCAGCCGACTCGCCATGGATGACGTAATCGCTGATGGGCGACAGCAACGCCTCTAATCGGCTGTCGATGGTCGTATTGCTGGGGATGATAAGGGCACGGTAGCGTGTGCCGCCTTCCGTGACGAGCATGCCGTCTTCGATGCGAACCTTGGCCAGTTGGCGATCGCTGATGTAGTCGCAGTCGTAGCCGAGGCTGTCGATGGTGAGGATGCTGCGGATGAACTGCGGCGCCTTCTCATCCATCGTGTGGATATCGAACTGCATCAGCAGGTCTTCGCCACCACGGCGGTCTTTGCTCTCCCATTTCGCATCGTCATTGCGTGGGCCTCGCTGGTGCCACATGTCGCGGACGGGCAGATATACGAGGAAATCATTGTCGGGCTGTCCCAATTGCAGGAAACTCTGACAGCGACGGATATACTCCATCAGATAAGGTGCATCGCGCCAGATGGAGTTCGTAGGACTCATGTCGATAGAGGCATAGAATCGCCAGCCCGGCCAAGGGTCGTTCTTGGGTGAGTAGCACGTGCCGTGGAAGTAAACGTGGTTGACACCGCAGGTGAACATCAGGTCGAGGTCGGGCTTCATCTGCGACAGACTGGTGCGGAAGTGCTCAGTCAGCCAAGTGAAGGTCTCGCTCGAAGTGAACGGCTTGCCTGTGACGTGGGCAGCCGATGAGGCATATTTCAGCATCGATACGTCGCTGAAGTTCTTTCTGGTCTTGCCAGGGTCGGTACGCAGTCCTTTGATGCCAAACTCGGACAAGCCGAAGCCTTCAATCTCAGGGATGTCAACGGCCGCATAGAGATCGAGCAGGTTGGCGGGAGAGCCGTGTGCCTGGTTGCGCACCTTGACGCCGTGAGAGTGTGCCCACGATGCCCACTGCTGCGTGAAATTCTCCAATAGCAGGTCTGAGAGCGTCTCACGATAGTCGCAGAGCACTTGGTTGCCGTCATCGACATCACCCAGGAGTTCTGGCAGCTTGGTGCGCAGGTCATAGCCGCGCCGCTTTTGGAACTCCTCAAACAGCGTGGGTGTCCAGTTGGCTTTATACACTTCGTAGGAATCGTTGAAGAAGGTATGAGGGTAGGGGACGCCAGAGGTGGCAAAAGCCTGCTCAAATCGGTCGAGGTAATGATGCACGGCTTCGCGATCAAAATGATCCACCACCCAGCCTTCTCCGCCAGGGGCAGCACGCTTCACCTTCTGTTGCGTGCGTCCTATCTTGACATCGTAGGTGCGCACGCCATTAATAATGGTATCATTGAAGATGGCTTTGCAGGCAGCCTGATCCAGCGAGATATGCGGTCCGCCAAAAGGCCAGCCGGTGCCACAGTTCATATCCACCTCGATGCCTAACGGGCGGGCGATGTCCTGAACGGTCTTCAGGGCTTGCATCCATTGGGGCGACAGAAACGGGATGTTGTTCGCGTCATTACCCTGGACACCATAGAGCGGCGTGATCTCCACGGCTCCGATGCCCACACGGGCATACTCAGCGAGGTTCCACTCAAGGTTCTCTTTGTCAACAGCCGAGCCTAACCACCACCAGCGAGTGCCGGGCTTGGCTTCAGGTAAAGGCGTGGGCCAAGTTTGGGCGTGGGAATTGAGAATTGAGAGTTGAGAATTGAGAATTATGATTACTAATAAAGACAGAAGTCGCATAGCTATTGTTTTTAGTGACGATTAAATAATAATTCGGGATGATTTCTATTTAACATATAATTGTCATGTAATTGTTCATATAATGCTGCGCGCAGCAATTCATGGATAATTCGTGATAATTCGTGTTATAAATCATACAAATTTGTATTTTTACAATTACTTAATCATTTAATTTATAGTATTCTGATAGGCCGAGGAGGTAGCAGCCGGTGCCGTAGTCTTCAAAGTCGGGCACGCGGGTGAAGGTGACGGGCTGACCAGCCGAGGGATCTTTGCCTGTACCTTGGTTCCAGCCGAGGAAGCCGTCGGTGTGGAGGCATGACTCCAGTGCCTTCCACGCCTTGTCACACGCTGGTCGATAGAGGCTTTCGTTGAGCAGTCCTTTCCGGATGCCCCATGACATGCCGTAGAGGAACAGGGCTGTGCCCGTCATCTCCGGCGTGGGGTAGTCTGCGTCTGACACCAGGCTGGCGTGCCAGAATCCGTCTTCGTGCTGACACTTCAGCAGACCGTCGCTCATCAGCATGAAGTCCTTTTTGAGTTGCTTGTAAGCCTTATCTTTAGGTGACAGCACGTCCAGACAACGTACCAGTGCTGCATACACCCAACCGTTGCCACGACTCCAATAACAGTTCTTTCCGTCTTTCTCCTTGTATGGCGGCACATAGTCCTTGTCTCTCCACCACAAACCCTCTTTCACGTTGAAGAGTCCGCCTCCACAAGTGTTACGACTCCACAGGTAACTCTTCATGGCGTAGTCCAGATACTGCTTGTCGCCCGTGATGGCATACATCTTGACGTATACAGGCATGGCCATCTGTATTGCGTCGATCCACGTCCAATAGTCCGTGCGTCCGGAAGCCATCTGCTTGGCAAGGTTCTCTTTGGTGGGTTCCAACGTGCCTTTGCCCGTCAGTTGTTGATACTCGATATACGTCTGGGCGCAGCATTGGTCGTCGGCATCTGTGGTCTTGACGCCGTTACGGGGCGTCCATTGGTGGAAGTCAGCCCATCGGAAAGCGTAGTCGAGATAGGCGTCCTTGGGATCGATGGCGTTCAAGGCCATCAGGCCTTCGTAATAGACGGCGCGTGTCCAGAGCGACGAAGGGCGGATCTTCTTCACGTTTGTAGGAAGGGTGGGATCAGCGTACTTCGCCATGAAGTAGTCGTTGGCCTTCTGGGCTGTCTGGAGCACCTCTTGGCGGGATTGGGCGGATAAAGGTAAAAAGGTAAAAAGGTAAAAAAGTAAAATACTGATTACCCTTCCTTTTTGCATTGCGGTTTTAACTTTTTCTTCCATAGTAACGTTATGTCTTTACTTTTTTGCTATTTAATGAGTTTCGAGTTTGGTGATGATGGGTTTGTAATGTTTGGAGAGGGTTTTCAGAGTCACCTTCGAGGGGTTGGTGCCAGCACGAAGGATGACCATGGCTGAGCCTTTCCAAAGACGACGGTGGTCAGTGACATTCAGTTCCTCGCTGGTGATGTCGCCATTGGTGACGGCTACGATCCGTGCGTCGCCTTCTACCTCGAACCGCAGGTCGTCAGCAGCAGACAACACTCTTCTGCCTTTGCTGTCAACGGCCGTGATACGCAGGTGCTGCAGATCCTGACCGTCAGCGATCCAATCGTTGTTGTCGGGGGTGACGATGAGTTTCACGGCCTTGCCAGTGGTCTCCAAGGTGTGACGGGCTACGGGCTTGCCGTTTTTGTCATAACCAACGGCCTCTAAACGCCCATGCTGATAGGGGATGTCTTTCCAATAGATTTGGTTACGCAGCTTGGGGGCTTCGGGATTCTGCTTCCTGCCAAGGCTTTTGCCGTTCAGCAGCAGTTCCACTTCATGGGCATTGGTAAAGGTGATCAGGCTGACGGTTGAGCCTTCCTGACGGTTCCAGTTCTCTGAGAGTGAGGCATTGCCAGTTTGAACGCCGTTCCATACTACATCGCTGCGGCCACCTTCAGACACTGCGATATGTACCATCGGCTCGTCAGACATGAAACTCTTCATAAAGAATGCCTTTGGCTTGGGTTCCAGCGAGATGTCAAACACGCCTTGTGCCCAGCCTTTTTCCGGCCAGCCCTGACTCTCGCCGAGGTAGTCGATGGCTCCCCAATAGGCCAGTCCGATAACCTTGTCGAGGTTCATCTCAAACCAGTTGGGACCCATATTGCTGATGCTGGCCTCACTCTGATAGAATGTCATCCAGGGGAATCGTCTGCCGTCGCCGGGGAAATACATGTACCTATAGTTATACGCTTGAATGTCCGTCTGCATGGCGAGGTCGCAGGGTAGGGAGTCGGTCTCCCAGTTGCGGTAGCGTGGGTGCATGGCCACCGTGACCTTTCGGGTAGAGTCATAACGCTCCAGCACGGGTTTCATCATCTTATAGCACGTCACGCCCCAGTCATTGAACGGCAGGTTGGGATCTTGCTGCAGTTCATTGCCTAAGCTCCACATCACTACACTGGGTGAATTGCGGTCGCGCTTGATCCATTCCGTTACATCCTGTGCCCAGTGGTTCAGGAACGGCACGCGGCCACCCGTATGCTGTTGGGTCCATTTGTCGTAGAGTTCATCCACGACAAGGATGCCATATTTGTCGCACAACCTGATGAAGTCGCGGCTATAGGGATTATGCGACGTGCGGATGTGGTTGATGCCGAACTGTTTCATCAGCTGGATGCGCTTCTCGATGGCCCGTGGATAGGCAGCAGCACCCAAGGCTCCTAAGGAGTGGTGGTTGGCATAGCCTTTCAGGAGTACTTTCCTTCCGTTGAGTTTCATGCCGAACTGCGGCCCATACTCAATGGTGCGGATGCCAAACTGCTCACTCACCTCATCGGCCACCGTGCCATCTTCCCGTAACAACTGGGCGACGGCCTTGTATAGTCGTGGCGAATCCACGTCCCATAGTTGGGGCGAAGGTATCTCCGTCTCTGGCATCTGGATGGTCAGGGTACGTGTCTGCGGATGGCTACCACGCTGAACGGTTTTCTCTACGACCAACTGTCCTGAAGGATCGTAGATGCTCACCTTCATCGTCGTCTGTTTGGCCTTGGTACGGTTGGTGTAGTCGGCAGAAACCGTTACAAATCGGTTATCGCGGGTGGTGATATAGAGCGGATGACGTTCAAAATACAAGTCGGCAGGTGTACTGATGAGGCTGACATTCCTAAACAATCCCCCACCGGTATACCAGCGCGAGTTCTTTTCTGTCATCGTATGGGCCTTCACTTTGATTTCATTAGGCTGTCCATAGCGCAACAATTTTGTCACATCGATCTCAAATCCCACGTATCCATAGTCTGTTCCTCCGATATGTTGTCCGTTCAGCCATACGTCGCCTACGTACATGATTCCCTCGAAGTCCAGCAGCACCCGTCGTCCTTCCATTGAGGCATCGGGAGTAATGGTCTTGCGGTACCAGCCAGCCCCCATCTCCTTGAATCCCCTGGCCGACAGACGACTCTTGATGTTCGCAGCTACATCTGTGTTGTCAGCCCGTTCATCGGCAGCAGGAGCCACCCAGGGCTGCTCAATCTGGAAGTCATGGGGCACGTCTATCATCTTTGATGCGTTAAAGAGAGAATCGTGGGAGAACTCCCAACTGAAATTCAGGTTGACAGTCTCCCTTGGCTGAGCCCGAAGTCCAGTTGTCAGGCTCAGCAGGCCGACCAGTGTCATGATGCGATTTGTTTTCATTTCTGAGTTTGTTTGGTTTTGTGTGCAAAATTAGGGTAAAAGATTGATTGTTTCCATATTTATCTGTTCTGAATTTATGAAATTTGTACAACTTTGATAGATTTCGCACGATTCTCGGTGGCATAAGCGTTACAAAAGGCTTACCTTTGCATCGTCAATCAAAAAGAACAACTATGCGTAAGATTCTCATCCTCACAATGGCCATCGTTGCCAGTCTGCTTGTCAGGGCTCAGAAGGTCGATACCTTATTAAATGCATATAGTGACCGTCCGATCGATTTCTCAGTAAAGGTGCCCGATGGCAATTACCGTGTCACCGTCACCCTCGGCTCGAAGAAGCGGGCTGCACAAACCGTTGTCCGTGCAGAGTCGCGCCGGCACTATGCTGACCTGGTGAGTACTAAGAAAGGAAAGTTCCAGACAATCGCCTTTACCGTCAACAAACATGAGCCTACGATTGATGCCTCTACCAGCGTCAAACTCAAGCCTCGAGAACTGAGCTACAAGAACTGGGACGATATGCTCTCCCTGCAGTTCTGTGGCCCGGCTCCTGCCGTACAGCGCATCACCATAGAGCCCGACAGTCAGGCTGTCACCGTCTTCCTTTGCGGCAACAGTACCGTCGTGGATCAGGAACAGGAGCCTTGGGCATCTTGGGGCCAGATGATCACCCGATGGTTTGACGAGCGGGTGGCTATTGCCAACTACGCCGAAAGCGGACTCTCTGCCACCACTTTCCTTGCCCAATTGCGACTGGATAAAATTCTCTCCCAACTGCGGAAAGGGGATTACGTCATCTGTGAGTTCGGCCATAACGACGAGAAAGAGAAACGGGCTGGCGATGGTGCCTGGTACAGCTATTCGCGCAATCTGAAGATCTTTGCCGACCGTGTCCGAGAGAAGGGTGGTAACATCATCTTTGTCACGCCCACCGCTCGTCGGTTCTTCAATGATGACCAGAAGACTCTTCGTAATACCCATGGCGACTATCCCGAAGCCATGCGCACCGTGGCCCGTCGTGAAAACATTCCTCTCATCGAACTCAACGGCATGACACATACCTTCTATGAGGCCTTGGGCTTCGAAGGTTCCAAGCGGGCTTTGGTTCACTATCCTGCCAACACCTTCCCCGATCAGCCTAAGGCCCTCGCTGATAACACCCACTTCAATCCTTTTGGAGCCTGGGAAGTGGCTAAGATGATTGTTATGGGGCTCAAGCAGATGGATTCTCCTTTGGTTCAGTACCTTAGGACAGACTGGCAGGACTTCGATCCCGCTCATCCCGACTCCCCTGATGCATTCGTCTGGTATCCCTCGGGAAACACGAACCTCGTCAAACCCGACGGCAACTGATTATTTCTTCTGTTTGCCGTATTTGCTGGGCGGGACACCGTATTTCTCCTTGAAGCACTTATAAAAATAGGTGGGTGACTGGAAGCCGACCTTATAGCTGACCTCCGTCACGTTGAGGTCACCCTCTATCAGCAGTTCGGCGGCTTTCTTCAGGCGCTCCGTCTGAAGGTAAGTGTTGGGAGACATTCCCGTAAACTCCTTCATCTTGCCATAGAACTTGGTGCGACCCATCTTCAGCTGGGCGGCGAGGGTATCTACATTGAAATCCGGATCACCCATGCGCTGGGCTACGATGGTCTCCATCTTATCCTTGAATCTCTGGTCAGCCTCGTCGGTGATGATGGGCGTTGGCGATTGAACAGTTGCCATTGACGCCTCGGCATCTGAAGGCTGAATGCGGCCATACCATTGTATGAGCTGGGTGATGCGAAGGATAAGCAATTCATAGTTACAGGGTTTCACCATATAGTCGTCTGCACCTGCTTTGTAGCCGCGCAACAACTGGTCGTCGCCATCGAGGGCGGTCAGCATGATAACTGGAATATTCCGCAGTGCCTCGTCTGTCCGCAGTTCCTTTACAATCTCAAAGCCATTGATGTCTGGCAGCATCACATCGCAGAGGATGAGGTGGGGTTGCCGCTCCTTGATGCCACTGATGGCCGACTGACCGTCGGTGTAGCTGACTGTCTTGAAGAAGCGTCCGATGCTGTCACGTACTTGGTCGAGCATATCCGGATCATCCTCTATGATGGCAATGGTCAGGTCGTTGAAGGCCTCCGGTACTAATTCCCGTATTTCCGTGATGCTCTTCTCTTCTTTGGGCATCGTATTGACAGCTGTGGCGCCCTTATAGTCCTCCGGGCTGTAGACTGACTCATCAGCGGGTATAGACACGATGAACCGTGAACCGCCTTCAGGTGAGATGCGTTCGTAGGTAAGGCTGCCTTTATGCAGACGGGCATTCTGATAGGCCGTATAGAGTCCGATGCCCATGCCGCCCTGCGACACATAGCCGTGCATGAAAGGCTGGAATAGTTGAGATTCCTGCTGTGGACTGATGCCCGGACCGCTGTCTTCTACGATCAGCAGAATCCGTTCGCCCTCCTCCTTCCTCGTTCCTCCTTCCTCGGCTTTTCTGATCTTCAGGCTAATACTGCCACCGGTAGGTGTATATTTCACCGCATTGCTCAAGAGATTGTAGAGGATGGTCTCTAACAGGTGGGGATCGAACACCATCTCATGCTTATGGGCAAAGGGGGTAAACGTGAGTGTCTGTTCTTTTCGTGACAGGATGTCGCGGAATTCGTCGCTGGTCGTGCGGGCCAGTTTGACAATGTCTGCCCGCAAGACTCCTAACCGCTGGTTGCCGGTGTTAATGCGGCGGAACTCCATCAGCTGGTTGACGAGCTTGGTCAGCCGGTGGGTTCCGCGACGCACCGTCTGTACCGCTGAGCGCGACACCTGGGCATCGCCTTTCTCTGTGAGCTTGTCGGCAGCACCTGAGATGATAGCCAGCGGGGTACGGAACTCATGGGCGATGTGGGTGAAGAAGTTCAGACGGAAGGTGGTCAGTTCCTTTTCCACGCGTATCTGCTGGTGTAACTCGAAGTTGCGCCGCCATACCCGGTAGAAATGATAGGCAATGAAGGCGATGATGCCAAGGTAGATGAGCCAGGCCCACCAGGTGTTGTACCAGGGGTAGTGGATGGTGATGGGGAACACGCACTCTTCGCTCCATTGGTTGTTCTTGTTCAGCGAACTTAGGTGGAAGACATATTTCCCCGGCGGGAGACCATTGTATCGGGCGGTGTTGTCACTGGTCAGCTGTCGCCACCCGTGTTCGAGTCCCTCTAAGTAGTAGCGGTACTGGGTGGATGCGATGCCGGCATAGTCGAGGTTCGAGAATCCCAGTTCGATGCTGTTCTGGTCATGGCTCAGGTCGAGCTTCAGGTCTGTGGTAGAGAGATAGCGGTCGTCGCCGTTGATGCTGACCATGGTGATCAGTGGCGTGCCTGCATGGTCATGCCTGCTGTCACTGACGTGCTCCGGCTCGAGGATCATCAGACCGTAGGCGGTGCCGAAGAGCAGACGGCCGTCGGGCAGTATGGCGGTGCTGTTTTCAGAATAGATATTGCTCTCCAGCGTATGTCCGAACCGATATGAACTCACCTTCTCGTCCTTCCTGATACACGTCAGACCATTGTCTGTTCCTACCCATATATTACCCTGACGGTCGGAAGCGATGGAGAAGACATTGGTAGTCATCAGACCTTCGTGAATAGAGTAGCCTTTCACAATCTCAAACTTTCTTTTATCATTGTCATAACGGCATTTTTGGAGTCCTCCCCCGCGAACACCAACCCATATATTCCCGATACTGTCTGGCATCAGACAGGTGATCTCATCGAAGGGGAACTTGCCGTTTTGGGTATTGACGCTCTTCAGGTCCTTGTCACTTGGTTCCTGGCTGTGCATGTCGATATGGTACACACCGTTATTGGAAGCTATCCAGAGGCGTCCATTCTTGTCTGGTCTTATACAATGCAGGCAGCTCTCATTGTGGGTCTGCTTCATCAGTTGGGTATAGGCCAGTTCTCCGTCATCTTTCACCGTGACCACAAACAGACCGTCACCCCAGGTGGCAATCCAGATCCTGCCTTGGGCATCTTCCGTGAAGTCACAAATCTGCCGTGACGGGAACTCCACGTTTTTACGGTCAAAGTACAGTCCTCCGCCACGTGTTCCCATCCACTCGTGCCCATGACTGTCCTTGAAGAAAGCATAGGCAGTGGCGGGGAGGGTCACGGGAGCGACTTTAGGCTTATCCCAGGCATCGGGCTGCAGTTCGTAAAGGCGGTTGTCCTTTGTGCTCAACAACACTTCCTTGCCGTTGTATGTCACCATCCTGACGTAGTTGCTCCAGTCTCCCTTACGCTCTGGCTGTGGATAGTAATAGTCGGCATTTGTCCTGTCTGGAGGCAGGATGCATGTCACGCCTGTCGATTCCTCACTCAGCCAGATGCAGCCGCTGCGGTCTATGAGGATGTTGTTCAGATAGCTGTTGCCCACGATAGCCCAGGGCGATGTGGCGGAGTAGTGCTGCAGATAGTCTTTTTCAAGGTCATAGACGAACAGCCCGTTACCATAGCTGGCAATGTAATACAGGCCGTCAGGGCCTTTCCTGATATTGTAGCGGCGGAAGCGCTCTGTCGTCGATTGCACGCCTTCCATCAGCCTGAGAACACGCATGTCTCCTTCGGCAGGGAAGATCCAGAGCGTACCAGTGCTGTTGCTCACGAAATAATTGTCATCGTCGCTCAGGCCCTCCATGATGGTTCCCCTGAGCACATGATACTTTTCTGTGACGGTCGCCACTTTGTCATCGGGCGAGACCATCAGGGTCTTACCCTTGGTCATGATCATCCACTTGCCTTGCCATACGAAACTGGCGGTCACTGACGATATGTCGCCGGCATCGGCTGCGACGGGGATACGACGCACTTCGCGCCCGTTCTCATCATAGGTGATAATCTCATTGTCTGCGGTGTATGCCAGCACATACTTACCTAATTGTATACCCCTGCGGTAATTGATGCCGCTGCTCACGATATGCGATTTCCCTTCAGAGTCTATCATCACCAGACCCTTCAGTGTCATCGCCCAAAGACGGCCTTTATCATCTTCAAAGGCATCGCGCACGTGGCTGACGGGAAGGTTCCCGTTTTCCTTTGTGTAGTCCGTACAGGTGATCTCACCATTGTCACTGCACTTCACGCGACGCACGCCCGACTCGTCGTCGAACATCCATAAAGTGCCCTGACGGCCCTTTAGGAACCGGCGATAGGTGCGGGCATAGTCCTGACGCCCGGTAAAGTCGACAAACCTCCCCGTACGCAGGTCATAACAGCAATAGACGTAGGTAGAGGTTCGCAGCCACAGATGGCGTTTGTCATCATCCGTAAAGACATAGCCCACCACTCCCTGTATAGGATCCGGCCCGGGACCGAGATTGTAAATGTTATAGAAACTGTAGCCGTCGTATCTGCACAAACCGTTGGCTGCGGCCATCCAGATATAGCCGTCGGCATCCTGAGTCAAGCCGTATATCTGGTTGCTGGGCAGTCCGTCGGCAGAACTGATATGCCGGCTGTTGGTCAGCCGTTCGACTTTTGGCCGATCACCTGCCTGGAACTTGTCCTGTGCCGTCAGCATACAGCAGAAGCTGAGCAGGCAAAGAAGGCTGCAAAATCTTAATCTCATTCGTTTGGTTAGTTTGTTATTGGGGGCAAAATTACACATTATTTTTTAATAACAGCCCAAATGAATGGATTATTTTTTGAATTTCCGTACAAAAAGGATGCTTTAAAGCGAATATTTGCCGTATATTTGCACCAGAATTGCAAACTAAACTTCTTCGATAATGAAACGAACTCTGCTATGTCTGATTCTTGTGAGTTGTCTTTTCCCCGTAGCCTCTCAGGCCCAGCCCCGTTATGACAGGGCGCAGATGAACCTTGAGCGCCTGAACCGTGGCGTGGTGGCCATTCGGAGTGGTGAGAAAGTGATCGTCAGTTGGCGCACGCTCTCTACCGATGTCGTCGGAGAACCGTTCGATGTCTATCGTGACGGTCAGAAGCTGAACAGCCAGCCGCTCCGTCAGGGAGGCACGTTCTTCATTGATGAGACGTGGCCCCATACCGATGCCGTCTATGAGGTTCGCGGTGGCGGCAAGAACGGCACCTTCACCCTCCGCAGCGATGCCCCTGACGGTTATATCCCTGTGGCGCTGCAGAAGCCCGAGGGCGGCACCACTCCTGACGGTCGGACTTACGAATACACCGCCAACGATGCCTCTGTGGCCGATGTCGATGGCGACGGGGAGTATGAGATCCTGCTGAAGTGGGATCCCACCAACGCCCACGATAATGCCCACGACGGCTACACCGGCCCGACCATCTTCGACTGCTACAAAATCGTCAATGGTCAATTGTCAAATGGTACATTACTTTGGCGTATCAATATGGGCATCAATATCCGTAGCGGCGCCCATTACGTCCCCTTCATCTTCTACGACCTCGATGGTGACGGACGGTCAGAGTTCATCGTCCGCACTTCTGATGGAACCAGAGATGGAGTGGGGAAGGTGATCGGTGACTCTCTGGCCGACTATCGCCATCAGGCCCTGGCTGAAGCCGAGAATCCGACGCCTGAACGCGAATGGGGCAAATACAATAAGCAGGGCAGACCGATGACGGGCCGTATCCTCACCGGCAACGAATACATCACCGTGTTCAACGGCCTGACCGGTGCCGCTATGGACACCAAGCCTTATATCCCTGAGCGTGGTAATCTCAGTGACTGGGGCGACAACTATGCCAACCGCTCCGACCGTTTCCTGGCAGGCATCGGATACTTCGACGGGCGGCGGGCCTCTGCCGTCTTCTGCCGGGGCTACTACACCCGTACCGTCCTGGCAGCCTGGGCCTGGGACGGCAAGGAACTGAAGCCGCACTGGATCTTCGACACCAATGCCGAGGGCGTCGGCAAAGACGGGAAGCCCCTGAGCAGCTATGCCGGCCAGGGCAACCACAACCTTCGCGTGGCCGATGTCGATGGTGACGGCTGCGATGAAATCATCTACGGTTCGATGGCCGTCGACCACGACGGTCAGGGCCTCTATACCACCGGTATGGGTCACGGTGATGCCATCCATCTGATGGCCTTCGATCCGTCTTCTGCCGAGTTGCAGATATGGGACTGCCACGAGAACCGCCGCGACGGCTCCGACTTCCGCAATGCCCGCACCGGTGAGATCATCTTCCAGATACCGTCGAAGAGCGATGTGGGCCGTGCGATGGCCGCCGACATCGACCCCACCAACCTCGGCGTCGAGATGTGGAGTACCGACAGTCACGGCATCCGTACCATCAAGGGCGAGGTGCTCAACGATGCCCGGGATGCCGACGATCCGCAGCACCAGCAGCATCTGAGGATGAAGGGGCGCCGCCTGTCCATCAACTTCGGCATCTGGTGGGATGGCGACCTGTTGCGTGAACTGCTCGACCACGAAACGGTGTCCAAGTACGACTGGACGGAGCGCTCGGTGGTGGATGTCGTCAGGTTCCCAGGCATTCAGTTCAATAACGGTACGAAGTCCAACCCCTGCCTCGCTGCCGACATCCTCGGTGACTGGCGTGAGGAGGTCATAGCCCGTACGCCGGACAGCAGCGAACTGCGCATCTTCGTCTCTCCGATACCGACCGACTACCGCATCAACTGCCTGATGGAGGATATTCCCTACCGCCTCTCCACGGCCGCCCAGAACGTCGGCTACAACCAGCCCTCCGAGCCAGGCTTCTACCTCGGCCCCGACACGACGGTCAATCCCTTCCTGAAATAGCCAGATCGATGTATTTCTCTGAATCGAACAGCGATAGGAGATGAAGATTTCGGGCAAAAGATTTGGAAATCTTAGAAATAGTTCCTAAATTTGCAGCCGATTGTGTCTAACATTTTATAATCAGAAAAAGATGATACGCAGAGACTATCAGATACCGGCGATGAGAGTCGTCAAGTTGAGACAGAAGTGCCAGGTCCTGGTCGGAAGCAATGGAAAGTCCGGAGTGCAGGATTACAAAAAGCAGACTTATTATGAAGAGTGACCGACTCAATCAATCGAAGAAAGCAATGAAAAAGTCGATGAGATATCTTAGTATGACCGTCCTCGCATTGATGGTCGTAGTGATAACAGGCTGCTCAAGCGACGAAAACAGCATTGAAGAGCCGAAGCAGCCAGAAAACGACAAAGTGGTAACTCTGACCGCCACCGTCAGCATGGATGGCAGTGCTACCACCCGCGCACTGACCGAAGATGGCGTGAAGACCTTCGCCGAGGGTGACGTGATGGCCGTCATCTACACGGACAAGGGGGGCAATACCAGGATGGCCGCAAGCTCGTCTTTGCAAGCAAGTGATATCACCAACGACGGCAAGTCTGCTACCTTCACCGTGTCTTTATCTGAACCCGACAAGACGAAGACCGTGACTTATGTCTATCCCGCAGCGATGGTCAATGCCGACGGCACAATCAATTACGATGCCCTCGACTCGCAGGACGGCACGCTGTCAACCGTCGCCAGCTCGCTCGACTACTGCACGAACTCAGGCGTCTGGAACAACGGCGCCCTGCCCACGCTGACGCTTGAGAACCAGCTGGCCATCTGCGCCTACACCATCAAGAACAGCGATGGCACCAGCGACATGACTGGCAGCGTGACGGACATGACCATCAGCGACGGCACCAACATCTATACGGTCAGCCGCTCTGCTGCCGCGGGCCCCATCTACGTGGCCATACGTCCTACCAGCGGAGCCGACATCTCCTACACCGCCACCGTTGGTGCCTATGTCTATGAGAAGTCTGTGACAGCCAAGACCTACGAAGCCGGAAACATCTATCCCCTCGGACTGAGGATGACGAAGGCAGATGGCCTGCTCATCGGCAAGTTCACCATCAACATCAGCGGCGACCAGGTGCGCTTCTCGCAGGGCAACCTGCAGGCGGTTTGTGCTTCAGCAGACAACGACGGCAATACGCAGGAGTCCTGGACGTGGAAGTTTGCCACCAACCAGTGGGACTTCGTGGGCGACGCCGCTGCCAACAACGCCGTCAACGGCAATGGCTCTGTGTCAATTGCTGGCACCGTCGATCTCTTCGGCTGGGTAGGTGCATCCTCATCGTGGACAGGCGACGCGCAGTACGGTATCAGCAATTCGAAAGATAACAGCGACTACGGCACGAACTCCAGCGACGCGCTAAAGAGCGACTGGGGCATCACCATCAGCTCTGGCTGGCGCACGCTGACTTCAGACGAGTGGTTTTATTTATTTGATACCCGCAGCGGTGCTACCGTCAACGGCACCAGCAACGCTCGTTACACCTACGCCACCATCAATATTGGCGGCACGAGCGTTGAAGGTATGATTCTTTTCCCCGATGGCGTGACCATCACCAACAGCGAGGCTACCTGGGGCACTATCAATGGCATGGGTACCAACTGTACCTCTGCGCAGTGGACTGCTCTTGAGGGCAAAGGTTGTGTGTTCCTGCCGGCTGCCGGCTACCGGTGGGGCGTCGTGGTCTATGGTGTCTATGGACCTGGCGCCTCCGGCAACAAATTCTACTATTGGTCGTCGTCGCCCAACAAATCGAGTGAGAAGGCTGAGGCCTACGACGTGTGCTTCGACCAAATTCTGTTTCCGCAGAGCTACAACCAGCGCAGCTACGGGTACTCCGTGCGCCTGGTTCGCGACGTAAAGTAATCCAAGTATTGCAACATAGAGGGGACGGTTCTTTTGTGACATCGCGGGTGTAACAAAAGAACCGTCCCCTTGTTATGCGGGTGTAACAAAAGAACCGTCCCTTTGTTATGTGCAGTCGCCACCACAGCAGAAAACGGAGAAGACGGCTCGTATTATCTCGCGCTTTGATAGCCTATCAGCCTACTGCGAAGTCCTAGGTGGGAGTCGATTACAGAGGACAGAATACGGTCAAATTTGTCCAAAACGAAAAATATTCCGCCAAAAGC
>JAEEGH010007807.1_pt1 | contig 25566 bp, 22 predicted proteins | sample 9134181 | NCBI WGS metagenome assembly JAEEGH01 (sample SAMN16246544, study PRJNA631951) | gut metagenome | biome: gut microbiome; feature: rumen; material: DP-attached | host: Bos | place: Iran: Karaj | collected 2018-10
CACACTTTCAGGGTGGATGAAATCGCCTGCGGCGGTGAAATTGCCCTGCGGACAGTGAAATCCGCCTTTGCGGCGGGTGGGTGGATTTCATTTCACCGAACGCATCAGCGTTCGATTTCACCAACGGCGCAAACCGTTGATTTCACCTTTTGCCGAAGGGCAAAAGATTTCACTATGGAATTTGCGGTACAAATTCCCTGCCTGTTTCGATATACTAAAAAAGGCCGGCTGAAATAAGGATTTTGTTCCTTACTCAGCCGGTTTTCATTAACTGTCCTTAATAGTACCTTACTTTACGGACGTTTCTTTTTACGGATTTTCAAGCGATTTGCTCAAAAATGCCTTCATTTTTTCGCTTTTCGGATTATCGAACACCTCGTCGGGTGTGCCTTCCTCCTCTATTCTGCCGTCGGCGATAAACATTATTCTGTCCGACACGCTTCTTGCAAAGCCGAGCTCGTGAGTTACGATTATCATGGTTCTTCCGGTGTTTTTGAGTTCCCTTATTACCCTGAGCACCTCTCCGGTAAGCTCGGGGTCGAGCGCGCTCGTCGGTTCGTCGAAGCACAGCACCTCGGGGTCGAGCGAAAGCGCTCTTGCTATCGCGACTCTCTGCTGCTGACCGCCCGAAAGTTCGCACGGATACGCCTGCGCCTTTTCGGAAAGTCCGACGTTTTCGAGAAGTTCTTTTGCCTTTTCTCTTATCTGTTCCTTTGACATTCCGTCCTTTTTCCTGCTTTTTTCAATAAGTTCCTTTGCAAGCGTCAGGTTTTCCATGACGGTATACTGCGGAAACAGGTTAAATGACTGGAAAACGAGTCCGAAATGCAGTCTGTTTTCCCTTATCTGTTTTTCGCTTACTTTATCCTTATTTTCCGCGTTGAAAATTTCTTTTCCGCCGATTTTCATTTTTCCGGTATCGGGCGTTTCGAGAAAGTTTATACACCGCAGCAGCGTAGTTTTTCCGCCGCCGGACGAGCCGAGTATCGACAGTACCTCGCCTTTATCCACCGAAAAGCTTATTCCCTTGAGCACCTCGGTTTTTCCGAATCTTTTATGTATGTTTTCTATTTCAAGCAGTGCCATCGTCTCACCCCTTATCCCTTATAATAATTCATCTTCTTTTCGATATATCCGAACAACAGCGTCAAAAGTCCGGAGAAGATGAGGTAAAACGCGCCCGTGTAAAACAGCGGCCACACGAGGCCTTCGGTTTTTGCGAATTTCTGCGCCGCCCATATTATTTCGTATATCGAAATAACTCTTGCAAGCGACGTATCCTTTACCAGAGTTATTATTTCGTTGCCCATCGGCGGCACGATTTTCTTTATCACCTGGAACAGTATGACTTTGAAAAATATCTGCGTTTTCGTCATTCCGAGAACCGCGCCCGCTTCATACTGTCCTACCGGCATACTTTCTATTCCTCCGCGGTATATTTCCGAAAAATAGCAGGAATAGTTTATGACAAACGCCACCATTACCGCCATAAACCTGTCGGGTACGCTCCAGGTCCTAAGAAAGTTTATTATGGCGTTTGAATATCCCACGTTTGTCGCCCACTGGCCTATAAGTCCCGGCACGTAAAATATCGCAATCAACTGCAGCATAAGAGGCGTTCCCCTTATTACCCACACGATAAACTTCACCACGTACTTTATCGGGCGTATCTTACTCATCGAGCCGAAGCTGAGTATCAGTCCCAGAGGAAGTGCGAAAAGAAGCGTGAGCGCAAATATTTTAAGCGTCATGCCGAAGCCTTCGAGCAATGACATCGTTACGTTTACAAACATTTTTTATCCTTCCGTACGTCAAAATGTCAAAAAGCAGAAGGCCTTCTTGCGAAAGCTTTCTGCTCTTATTATTTTTCGCGTTTATCAGCCTTCAATTGCAAGCGTAAGTTCGTACTTATCGGCAAGCTTCTGAAGAGTTCCGTCTTTATAAAGATCGGCTATTATCTTATTTCCTTCTTCAACGGTGTCCGTTCCCTTTCTGAAACCGATTCCGTATTCTTCCGACGTGAGTGCAAGACCTGCGGCAAGTCCTTCGTAGCTTGTACCCTTACCGGTCATTGCGTTTGCCATTGTGATATCGATTACGCATGCGTCTTCTGCGCCCGATGCAACTTCCATGAGAGCCGTTGCCTGGGTGTCAACTTCAACCGCTTCGTATCCTGCGTCAGCGATGGCAAGCATACCTGCGGAGCCCGCTTCAGCAACGAATTTGAGGTCTGCGAGCGATTCTACCGTATCATAGTCCGCAACCTTCGACGCGTCCATTACGACAACCTGCGCGTTTACAACGTAAGGAACAGAGCAGCCCATTGCGTTCTGTACTTCATTCGTGAGCGTCATGCCGTTCCATACGCAGTCGATAGCCTTTGAATCGAGTTCGAATATCTTGTTGTCCCAGTCGATTTCCTTGAATTCAACCTTTACGCCGAGTTTTTCGGCAACTATTTCCGCAAATTCCGTATCGAATCCCGTCCATTTTCCGTTTTCGTCCATATAGTTCATCGGTTCGTATTCGGTAATACCCACAATGAGAACGCCCTTATTCTTTATGTATGCAAGGTCGCTGTCTCCTTCTTTCTTTTCGCACGACGAGAATGCCGCAAGGCAAAGCGCCGTCATCATTACCGCCAATACCAGTGCCAATACTTTTTTCATTTTGTTTTCTCCTTTTTTAAGTAAATTCACTTTATTGCTTTACTTTATTAAAGCGATTAAAGTATACCACAAATTTTGAAATTTGTCAAGTGGTTTTAATTTTTATACGTATTATAATATAAAATGCGTTTCTTAATACGCGAAGGGTATATCATACGTTTCTGAAATTTTGTGCGAAAAAAGTTAAAGACACAGTGAAGAGTGAAAAGTGAAGAGTGAATAAGTAAAATCGGCAAGGTTCAATAGAACCTTGCCGATTTTTGGAGCTGGTGGCCGGACTTGAACCGGCGACCTGTTGATTACGAATCAACTGCTCTACCGACTGAGCCACACCAGCGAACAGTATGTATTATATCATAGCAATCCCGATTTGTCAATAATAATATTGACAAATCGGGACGAAATTTTTATTCTTTTAATTTATGCCTTATTCTTCCTCTTTTGCGCCTTTTGCGGTAACCGCTTTGATTACGAGAAGCGTTGCTACCATAAGAACTATTGATATCGGCAGGCAGATGTACACGTTCTTTACAAATCCTGCGATGAGATACGATACGAATGATACGCCCGCAACCGTAAGCGCATACGGCAGCTGAGTGGATACGTGGTTGATGTGGTTACACTGTGCTCCGGCCGACGCCATAATCGTCGTATCGGAAATCGGCGAGCAGTGGTCGCCGCATACGGCGCCCGCCATACATGCGGAAATCGCTATTATCGTGAGCTGGTCGCCGAATCCGTGGAATGCCGAGATTACTATCGGAATGAGAATACCGAACGTTCCCCACGACGTTCCCGTTGCAAACGAAAGACCTACGGCGATAAGGAATATTATTGCAGGTAAGAAGTTCATAAGCGACTGTGCCGAGGAGTTTACGATATTTGCTATGAACGCTTTTGCGCCGAGAGAATCGGTCATGCCTTTAAGAGTCCATGCAAACGTCAGAATGAGGATTGCGGGAACCATTGCCTTAAAGCCTTCGGGCAGGCAGCTCATGCATGCCGAAAACTTTATCGTTCTTCTTATGAGGAAGTAAATCATATCGATTATTATTGCGGCAAGCGAACCGAGCGCAAGACCTACCGACGCGTCGCTGTTGGAGAATGCGTCGATGAAGTTTTCGCCTTCAAAGAAGCCGCCCGTATAAATCATGCCTATAACGCAGCTGATTATGAGTATTACAACCGGGATTATGAGGTCGAATACTTTACCTTTCGTGTTGACTTCTTTTTCATCATCGGTCTTTTCCGAAACTCCGCCGCTCGTAAAGAGGTCGCCGTTGAGCATTGCGTTCATTTCGTGCAGCTTCATCGGGCCGTAATCGAATTTAGCTATTGCAATTACGAACATCATTACTATTGTAAGAATTGCGTAAAAGTTATAAGGAATTGCTTTTATAAACAGCTGGAAGCCGTTCATTCCCGAGTCGGAAGCAAAGCCGGCAACCGCCGCAGCCCACGACGAAATGGGGGCTATAATGCAGACGGGCGCTGCCGTTGCGTCTATGAGGTATGCAAGTTTTGCGCGGGATATTTTCTTTGCGTCCGAAGCAGGGCGCATAACGCTTCCTACCGTAAGGCAGTTAAAGTAGTCGTCAACGAATATGAGTATACCGAGGATAATCGTGCAGATCTGCGCGCCCACTCTCGATTTGATGTGCTTGCTTGCCCATCTTCCGAATGCCGCCGCGCCGCCCGACTTGTTCATCATTGCAACCAACGTTCCGAGCAGTACGAGGAATACGAGTATACCAACGTTCCAGGAATCCGCAAGGCTTGCTATGAATCCGTCGTTTACTATATGTACGAGCGTGCCTTCAAAATTAAGTGCGTAGAGTATGCCGCCTGAAAGAATACCTATAAACAGCGACGAATAAACCTCTTTGGTTATGAGTGCGAGGACTATTGCGATTATCGGCGGGATAAGAGCCCAGAACGTTGCGTAAAAAGGCGTTACGTCCTCTCTTATCTGTTTTACGGCATCCTGATAATTCTCTCCAACGTTTTCGTCGCCCGTGATTGCCGCGTCATAGTTGTCTATGTACGCCTGAGCAAGATCTCCGAGTTCGGCGTCGGCGTCTTCCCCGAGTTCGGATATTGCAAACTGTGCGTATCCGGGGATGTCGGAAGCCGCTTCTTCCTCTGCGGCAAAAGCAAACAGATTAAACGCGCACGTTATGCACATTAAAACCGCAAGTAATGCCATTAGTTTTTTGGCTTTGAACATATTTGTTCCTCCTTATAAAAAATAAAACTGCAACGCAAAAAGCCGTTACAGTCCGATTTCTATATTGACCATAATAGCTCTCCACTCGCGTGACAGTCGCAGGGATTTTTTCCCGTGCGTCCAGCATCCGTCTTTTACGGAAAAGACAGACACTTCGGCGCCTTGCACCCATTGCCGCATCACCGTTTCCGCAAACTTTACGGCAACTATTTGCATGGCGCGCCTCTATTCCTTGGTACAATGTGATTATATACCTAATTTATTAATATTGTCAAGTGTTTTTGATAATTTTTATTTGTTTTATGTTGTTTTTTGCCAAAAATACGCCGTTTTCATTCGGGTTTATTTTTATTTTTCCGAAACGCGTACACCGCAAGTATTGCGCAAAGCGAGCCTGCAAAATCTATCACGATATCCGGCACCATACTTCCCCTGCCGGTAAAAAACTGTATGTATTCGTCGATTACCGCCGACGCAAGCGCCCCAAAGACCGCAAAAAACGCATATTTTTTCTCCGTTGCGTCTTCTATACTGTTTTTCTGCAGTTCAAGCAGAAGTCCGAGCATGAAAAATTCAATAAAATGCGCCGCTTTTCTCACGCAGTTATGTATTATTTCAAAATCCGTCTCTTCACCGAATATTTTTCTTATTATTTCGGTTATATACATACTCAGCTTTCCCGAGCTGCCCCTGTCGAGAACTGAGTTTCCCCATATAAACGCAAGCGCAAGGACAATAAGCACGCCAAAAACAAGTATTCTATTTTTAGCCTTCGATTTCATTTTTTCACCGCTTTTTTATTTAGTTTTTATATATAATACCATATTATTCTTATTTTGTACAGCAGCGTATTATGATTAAAGGGAATATTTCTCCCTTTTTATAAAAATAAGTAAAATTATTGTGTATTTTTTGCTTTTTTGATTGAAAAATTTTGCATTTTGAGGTAAAATAAGGTAGTTTAGATTTTTCTGAAAAGAAGGTAGACGCTTATGCAAAAAATCGGTTTCGACAACGACAAATATCTGAAACTTCAATCGCAGCACATAGAAGAACGCATCGAAAAATTTCACGGAAAACTTTATCTCGAGCTCGGCGGAAAGCTTTTCGACGATTATCATGCTTCGCGTGTGCTTCCCGGCTTCCAGCCCGACAGTAAAATCAAAATGCTGCTTCATCTTGCCGACAGAGCCGAAATCGTAATTGCAATAAACGCCTGCGACATTGAGAAAAACAAGATAAGAAGCGACCTCGGCATCGCATACGACCAGGACGTTATCCGTCTTATAAACGCTTTTTCGAATATGGGGCTTTACGTCAGCAGCGTCGTTATGACTCAGTATTCTGGGCAGTTTGCAGCCGACGTCTTCAAGAAAAAACTCACAAATCTCGGAATAAACGTCTATCTTCATTATCCAATTGTGGGTTATCCCAACAACATTGACTTTATCGTAAGCGACGACGGTTACGGAAGAAACGAATACATAAAGACGACAAAACCGCTCGTAATAGTTACGGCTCCCGGTCCCGGAAGCGGAAAGCTTGCGACCTGTCTTTCACAGTTATATCACGAGCACAAGAGAGGAATTCTTGCGGGATATGCGAAGTTCGAAACCTTCCCGATATGGAATCTGCCGCTCAAACACCCCGTAAACCTTGCCTACGAGGCGGCGACCGCAGACCTCAACGACCTTAACATGATTGACCCGTTCCACCTCGAAACGTACGGTGAGATGACGGTCAACTACAACAGAGACGTTGAAGCGTTTCCGCTGCTGCGCGCGATACTCGAGCAGATTCTCGGCAAGAGTCCGTATCACTCCCCCACAGACATGGGCGTAAACATGGCGGGCAACTGCATTATCGACGACGAGGTCGTAAAAGAGGCTTCAAAAAAAGAAATCGTGCGCAGATATTACAAGGTCAGCTGCGACAGAGCGCTTGGAATCGTCGGTGAAAGCGCGGTTATAAAAGCGGAATCGATAATGAAGCAGGCGGGCGTTTCGAGCGAATCAAGGCCTGTCGTCAAGGCGGCGCTTGACAAGTCGAGAAAGGCGAACGCTCACGCCGTTGCGATAGAACTTCAGGACGGCACGATAGTTACCGGCAAGACGACGGAGCTTTTGGGTTCCGTATCCGCGGCGCTTCTCAACGCAATGAAGATAATGGCGGGCATTCCGGACGAGGTTCCGCTGCTTGCGCAGTCGGTAATAGAGCCTATAATCAAATTAAAGCGCGAAATTTTCAACGCGGCTTCCTCACACCTTGACTCAAACGAAATGCTCATTGCTCTTTCGAGCTGCGCGGTCATGAATCCGCAGGCGGCGCTCGCTTTAAGAAAGATAATCAATCTTCGCGGCACCGAGCTTCACTCTTCGGTCATGCTTTGCGAGGAGGACGAGCAGGTTTTGAAGAAACTCGGCGTAAACTACACCTGCGAGCCGATTTACAGAACGAAAATTCTGATAAACACTTCGATATGACAACAAAAAACGCTTTTCAGCCGAAAAGCGTTTTTCTTATTCTTTTATTTAATTATCTTTTCTCCATACCATCTTATTTACGACTCCGGTATAGCTCTGGATTATCTTTACGACTTTAGATGACACGTTTTCGTCCAGATAATCGGGAACGGGGATTCCGTAATCACCGTTTTTATTCATTTCAACGGCGGTATCCACCGACCGCAGAAGTCCCTTTTCGTCAATACCCGAAAGTATGAAACATGCTTTATCAAGCGCTTCGGGGCGTTCGGTAGACGTTCTTATGCATACCGCGGGAAACGGATGTCCGACCGACGTAAAGAAGCTCGATTCCTCCGGCAGCGTTCCCGAGTCGGAAACAACGCAGAATGCGTTCATCTGCAGGCAGTTATAGTCATGGAAGCCGAGCGGCTCATGCCTTATAACGCGCTTATCAAGCTCAAATCCCGACGCTTCAAGTCTGTTTCTTGATCTCGGATGGCAGGAATAAAGCACCGGCATATCATATTTTTCCGCCATTTTATTGATAGCTCCGAAAAGGCTCAAAAAGTTCTTTTCGGTATCGATATTTTCTTCCCTGTGCGCCGAAAGAAGAATGTATTTGCCCTTTTCAAGTCCGAGCCTTGCATGTATATCGGAATTCATTATTTCATCAAGATTTTTATGCAGTACTTCCGCCATGGGAGAGCCCGTAACGTAGGTTCTTTCCTTTGGAAGTCCGCAGTCCGCAAGGTATCTTCTCGCGTGCTCGGAATATGCGAGGTTTACGTCGGAAATTATATCGACTATTCTTCTGTTCGTCTCTTCGGGCAGGCATTCGTCCTTACATCTGTTGCCCGCTTCCATGTGGAATATCGGTATATGCAGTCTCTTTGCGCCTATTACCGAAAGGCAGGAGTTTGTGTCTCCCAAAACGAGCACCGCTTCGGGCTTGATTTCGGTCATGAGCTTATAGGACTTTGCGATAATATTTCCGCACGTCTCGCCCAGATCTTCGCCCACGGCGTCGAGATAAACCTCGGGGTTTTCAAGCTTCAAATCCTTGAAAAACACGCCGTTGAGGTTATAATCGTAATTCTGTCCGGTATGCGCAAGAATTACGTCAAAATATCTTCGCGTTTTGTCGATAACCGCGGCAAGACGTATTATTTCGGGGCGTGTGCCGACGATTATCAGAAGCTTAAGCTTTCCGTTTTCTTTCCATTTAACGTTTTCAAACATCTTTTATCCCTCTTCCGAAAGCCTGTCCTTTATATATTGCAAACTTGCTATCTTTTCTTTCGTCTGCTCGACGTCAAGCAGCTTTGTGTTATTCGAATTGAAATCGGTAAGCGTATTTCTCGCCTCGTCGCCTTCCTTGAAATATTTATCGTAGTTGAGCCCTCTGTTATCTGCGGGAATACGGTAAAAATCTCCCATATCTATAGCTCTTGCGCATTCTTCGTTTGTGAGGAGCGTTTCATACATCTTTTCACCGTGGCGTATTCCGATTATTTTTATTTTTTCCTTATCGCCGCCGAAAAGTTCGCATACCGCGAGTGCCTGCGTCATTATCGTGCATGCCGGCGCTTTCTGTATGAGAAGATCGCCGTTTTCTCCGTGTTCGAATGCAAACAGCACGAGGTCAACCGCCTCGTCGAGCGACATTATAAAGCGCGTCATGGACGGCTCGGTTATGGTAATCTGGTTTCCCGATTTTATCTGGTCTATCCAGAGAGGTATTACGGAGCCTCTCGAGCACATTACGTTTCCGTAGCGCGTACAGCATATTTTCGTGTTTTTCGACATTCTCGATTTTGCTATCGCAACCTTTTCCTCAAGCGCCTTCGAAATTCCCATGGCGTTTATCGGGTATGCGGCTTTATCGGTCGAAAGGCAGATTACGCTCTCCACTCCCTCGTCTATTGCGGCGGTAAGCACGTTATCCGTTCCGAGAATATTGGTGCGGACCGCTTCCATCGGGAAAAATTCGCATGACGGAACCTGTTTGAGCGCCGCCGCGTGGAAAATAAAGTCAACCCCGTGCATTGCGGCTCTGCATGATTCGAGCGACCTTACGTCGCCGATATAAAATTTGATTTTGTCCGCCGCCTCCGGCATTTTTGACTGAAATTCATGGCGCATATCATCCTGTTTTTTCTCGTCTCTTGAAAAAACCCTTATCTCGCCTATGTCTGTTTTCAAAAAGCGGTTGAGCACCGCGTTTCCGAAAGAGCCCGTACCTCCGGTAATCATCAAAGTCTTGTCCTTAAAGATTCCCATAACTTATCTCCCAAACATTTTCTTCAATTTTATTTTAATAATTTTATCATATATGAAATTAATTGTCAACAGAGTTCATTTTAACAATTATAATAAGAATTGTATCGCAAATGCAAAAATTACCATACGCCGCTTTACATAAAAATTCTCTTTGTTACAAACAATACAAGCGAAACCAAAAACGTTATTAAAAAGGAGTTTTTATATATGAAAGCAACAGGTATCGTAAGAAGAATAGACGACCTCGGACGCGTGGTTATTCCGAAGGAAATAAGACGCACCATGAAAATACGCGAGGGCTCCCCTCTCGAAATATATACTGACCATGAAGGAGAAGTTATATTCAAGAAATATTCGCCGATAGGCGAGCTTTCGTCCTTCGCGTCGCAGTATGCCGAAACGGTTCACAAGACCTGCAAAATGGCGATTATTATATGCGACCGCGACACCGTCATCGCCTGCGCGGGCGTGTCAAAGAGGGACTATCTTGAAAAACCGATTTCAGACAGCGCCGAAAAGATTATCGAGGGCCGCGCGCTTTACCAGTTTCAGAACGGCTCGGAGCAATACACGATTACGCGCGACGGCGCGGGCGACATGTATATCAGATGCGCAATGCCTATTCTCACCGAGGGCGACGTCATCGGCTGCGTAATTTCGGCGGCGTCGACGTCAAAAGCCGACGCGGAGCCGATCTCCCCCGAGCTTGAAGCAAAGCTCGTGCAGACGGCGGCAAACTTCCTCGGAAAACAGCTTGAAAGCTGAATTTTATATATAAAAAAGCAGAAGCGGATGCTTCTGCTTTTTATCTTTTTATTATTTTCGACAATACCTTTTGCAAAAATGATTTATTCTGCTTTATAAAGTCGGCGGCGGAAATTATTCCGCTCTTTTTAAAAATTCCGTTGAACTTTTCGTACGGTTTTTCATCTAATCGGCGGCAAACGCCTATGATTTTGGGGGATTTCAAATTTCCGTTTGTCCGGAGCATTATTTATTTGCGCGATCGCTGCGCTCAATAATCAGACCTTTTGCAAAAGCCCTCATCAGATCCTCAGGGTCTGTATCATACCTCTTTGCAAGGCTTATCAGAATATCATAGGGGATCTGCAAATTGTTTTCTTCACCGTACTGAGCCGCCATCCTGCCCATGCCGTACGCCTCGATTCTGACTTCGACGGGATCAAGGTCATCCTTCCAGAGCAGAAACATCTTTTTGTTCCGCTTTTTTGTAAGCCGGTTCGATAAAAACGCAACGGCGGTGCTTACGCCGAAGAAAAACAAAAGAGAAGCGGGTATCGCAAATGCCGGCGAAACGTATTCCTGAAGGCGGTATATATCCGGCCAGCCTCCGTTCGCCTCGCCGATAAGCGCCACTTCAATATAATAAACGATCATATAAGTAGAACAGAGAACGATGCCGAACAGCCGGTCCTTCCACGTAAACAGGTGGCCGCTTTCGATCTGAAAGAAGGAAACAATGATTAAAAGCGGACAAACGATATGGGTGACAAAATTGTGTCCGCCGAAAGCATCGTGCGGAGACGTCCAGCTTATAAAGGCGAGCACAACGATCATCGTAACCGCGATGGAAGTCGTTGCCGTAAAATGAATCAGCGCCGCCCATTTCGGCAATATGAAGCGCTTCTGGCGTATACCTTCAACCGCGAAAGGAAACACGAAAGCCGCGGAAAGCGCCGCAAACACGTTTGAGATCATCGTAAAGTAGATAAAGGACATAAATCCGTTTTCGTGCGCGACGTTATTCGTTATGTTCACGCCTTCGACGATACTGTAAAAAGCGAGTATCATCGTCAGTATCACACAGCAAAGCGCGATCACGCTTCGCCGCCTTAAAAGTACAGTCAGGTGTTCCCGGATCGACGTGTTCTTCATATCATTCATTTTTGTCATCGCCTCCGCTTTTTAATCACGGTTTTTGCCGCTGTATTCAGATACTCTTAACGGATCCTTTTTTGTCCGCGCCCGCATGAAGCCATTCCGAAGCCGATCCGCTCTCTCCATCCGAGTTTCTGCTCGGGATCGCTGTGTTTTGTGGCAAATTGAAGCATCTGAATGTTCTCCTTTTTGATAAACCTCTTTATCGGCAAGCTCTTTTTCACGGAAATAAGCGTTATGAGCTTTTATTCCGAATCTGTTTTATTGAATTCTGATTCTTTATACAACATACAATGTTTTTACGGTTTTGTCAAGAGTTTAATTGTTTTTTCAAAAAATGTACGTGCCGCGCAAAACGTTCTGCCGCATTTGCTGCTGCAAAAAAGCAGAAGCGTATGCTTCTGCTTTTTATCTTTTTATGATTTTTGAAATAACCTTTTGCAAAAATGATTTATTCGGCTTTATGAAGTCGGCGGCAGCAATTCCGCTCTTTTTGAAAATTCCGTCGAACTTTTCGTACGTCTTTTCATCCGGTTTTTTCACGGGACTTGTGAGTCTCTGGTTATACTTGATTACCGTGTCGATTTCCTGCTTTTCGAAATCTATATATTCCGAAATACTTTCGAAAAGTTTTCTTCCCTTTTCGGTACATACGATTACGCAGGACGTGCCCTTTTTATTATAGGAATCGGTAAAATTCTCTATTCCCTTATAATCGCCGACAATCACGTCGCCGACAAGCGGAAAGCCCTTATATTCACAGTTATAACAGCTGTCGCGCATAAATACGTTCGACTGGAAAATTCTGCCGAAGGACGAAAGGTGAAGCGGCTCGGTTTTTGTCTTTCCGTTTTCAAACGTCGTTTCGATATACATGGGAAGCCACTTTTTTATTTTCTTTCTCATATTTATATGGGTAACCTTACTGTTTTGTTCTTTTTCAAGGTTATCGACGTATGCTTTCAGCGCATCGTCCGACGTCGGGCCGTGGCAGATGAGCGTTACGAAATACAAATTTTCGTTTTCTCCTATATAATTCTTCACCGCCGCCGCCTGGCACGGAGTTCCCGTAAACAGCACGGGATTTTTCTCCTGCAGCGCGTCTTTTATCTCCGAAAACACGTTTTCGGTCCTACTCTGCACGTATTTTGAGGTGCGCATATCAAGCAGGTCGGAAAAATCCTTGGAGACGATATGTTTTGCGCTCTTACAGTCTTTTTCGTACACGCTTCCGCAAACTTTTCCGCCCTGCTGCGTTATTTTCTTTGCAAATGCATAGAAAAGTCCGCCCGAGGAGCTTTGCATAACGAGGTTTTCGTCCTTTAGCCATGCGGAATAAACGTCTTTACGCGGATTTTCCTTTCTTTCAAAGGAGACGTGCGGGCATTTATTATAGCAGATTCTGCAATCTATGCACTTTTCTTCGTCTACCGTCGGGTAAGGAAAGTGATTTTTATTTTCGAGTTTTATTGCGTTTTTTGGGCAGACGGCCGCGCAAAGTCCGCAGCCGACGCAGTTTTCGCTCTTTATTTCAGAAACGTTCATTTTACGCCTCCCGAAAATTACTTATTGTCCGACGCAAATTTTTCGGCTATCATATCGGTAAACTCTTCGCCCTGCGAAAAGCTCAAATGGTACACGGTATCGAAGAATTTATCGTCGTCATACGCCGAAACACCCGGTTCGTAAAGCACGTTTACGTTATCCTTACACAGTCTTTCGTAAATACTGTTTGCGCACTTTTCGCTCTGTTCAAAAGACGATTTATTGAGCGGCGGGAACAGAAGATAAACCTTTACTCCCATATCCTCGAATTCCTTTATGCTCTTTTCGAGTTCGTCGACAAACGGGAATTTTTCAAAATCGTAAACGGAATTTACAAATTCTGCGGGCGGCAGGTTTTCGTGAATTACCATATCGCCGTATTCGTTCGACGAAGACCGCAGATACACTTTATTCTTTGAAATTCTCTTTCTTATGTTGTCCTGGAAATAAAAGCCGAAATTTTTCAATCCTACCGTAAGGGCGGTGGGCAGATATTTCACGAGCGTCATTACCGGCGTTCTTTTTATCGTTTCGGGCGAATAGTAAAGCAGAAACTCGACGTTATTGTCGGTGCCGTTATACCAGCCCTCCTCGTAATATCCGTACTCCGGCATCAGAAACAGCACGTCTCCCGATTTCATATACGGTTTTATGCTGTTTATGTACAGTCCGAACGACGTTCCCGCGTTGAGTCCCATATTGACGGACGGAATTCCCGTCTGTTCCTCGAAATACTTACTGTGTATTCCGAAATGTGTGGCGGATCCACCTACGAACACCGCTTTATCCTCGGACGCGAGTTCTTCAAGGCGGCGCATTTTATCGATATACGAGCCGTTATTGGTCGTTTTTGCGTACGACTTATAGAGCACGTGTCCCAGAACGCAGAAAACAAGCACTATTACCGATATTAATATGATTTTTGATACAAATTTTACGGCAGAATTATTATTTTTCATGTCTTCTCAGAACCTCGAATAAATAAACGTACTGCTTGAGCCGTATTCACCAAAGCACAGCGGCAAAAGCAAGAGAATTATGTAAACCAGCCATCTGACGAGCGGTTTTTTTGCGGAAATTATTTCGGCAAAATTCGATTTCTTCTTTTCTTCGTATATATCTATAAATATCGTGCATGCAACGGCAAAAGCGGTAAACGCAAGCTTTATAAGCGGTGTTGTGCTTATAAAATACGACGGAATCAGGGCTCTTTTTATGCCTTTTCCTATTTCAAGCGCGTAATTTACGGCGAAACCCATATTATCCGCTCTGAAAAAGAGCCATGCGGCGTTTACGACGATATACGTATAAAGCCAGCCGAAAAATTTTCTGACTTTGCCGTTTTTTGCGTTATCGTAGAAGTTGAGCCGTTTTTCGAGTACGAGGAACACGCCGTTTATAAGTCCCCATATTAAAAACGTCATATCCGCGCCGTGCCAGATTCCGCTGACCGCAAACACGATAAGCATATTTACGGAAGCGCGGAAGGCTCCGCATCTGCTGCCGCCCAAGGGGAAATACAGATACTTTCTGAACCACGTTGAAAGTGAAATATGCCAGCGTCTCCAGAAATCGGTAATTGACGTACTTAAGTACGGATGATTGAAGTTTTCCGCCATTTCTATGCCGAGGCAGCTTGCGCAGCCCCTTGCCATAAGCGTATATCCGTTGAAATCCCAATAAATTTGAAATCCGTAAAGGAAAACCGCCGCAGCAAGAAAGAGCGACGACGTTTTTTCGGGAGAGTTAAACACAAGGTCCACGACGTATCCGCAGGACGCCGAGCAGAAAACTTTATAAAACAAGCCGTGCGCCATATTTTTCAGTCCATTTTCGTACTCCGCAAAAGTAACTTTTTTGGGATTTTTAATTTGAGGAAGCAGCAATTCCGCGCTGTTTATCGGGCCTGCCGTAATCTGCGGGAAGAAGCTTAAAAACAGACCGTAATGAAGTATATTTCTCTCCGCCTTTACCTTTCCTCTGTAAACGTCTATAAGGTAGCCTGCCGCCTGGAACGTAAAGAACGATATTCCGAGAGGCAGCGATCTGAACACGGTAAAATCAATTCCCGCAAGACCGAGCAGCCATGAAAGATATTTATACAAGAACAGCGGGGAAAACGATACAACGAGAACAAGCGCGAAAAGCGCCTTTGATTTGTTTTTTTCGGCAATTATTCCGGTAAAATACGTAAAGATACAAAGCAGAACGAGTATAAAAAGGTGCGAAAGATCTCCGAACGAATAAAAAAGTATACCCGCCGCAAACAACAGAACATTCTTGAATTTTATCGGCATTATTCCCACAAATAAAGACAATACCGCAAAAAGAGCCAAAAAAGAAAATGAATAAAATGCCATATTATTTTCCTTTCTTTTTTATCATCTGCGTTATCAGTTTTATTTCGTCTTTTGACGGAAGCAGTATTTTTGAAAGCTTTTCGTCCGTTCCCGCCTTATACATTGCAAGAGCGACCACGCCGCACACTATCTGCGACGCTATCGTTGCGATTGCGGCTCCGTAAATCCCCATTCCGGGAATCAAAAGGTAGTTGAGCGTGAAATTGATTACCACTCCGCACAGCAGGTTCACAAAGTATCTGCCCGTCTTTCCCTCGGTTATGAACAGCGGGGATATAACCTTGAAAATCGACATGAACGGAATTCCGATGAGGAGTATAAGAAGACTCGGGTATGCGTTCATAAACTCGTTTCCGTAAAGTATGTATATTCCGAGCTTTCCGAATACAGAAACGAGCACGCACACTGCCGCCGTAATGACGATGGACAGTTTTATACTCAAATTGAACGATTTTCTCGAATCGACCTTGACCGCCCTTGAAAAGAGCACTTCCTTGAAGGAGTCGGGGATAAGCCATATCTGGTCGGCAAAGTACACGCCGACGGAATATACGCCGACGGTTGCGCTTGTCGTCAGCCACTTTAACATAAACACGTCCATTTTATAGTTGACGTTAAGCAAAAGCGACGTTACCATAGGCAGGAAGCCGAAGCCGACAAGCTTTGCAAACAGTTTTACGTCGGCCTTCCACGGTTTCGGAAATACTTTTTCCTTGAAAAGTATAAGCGCTATCATAAGAATTTCCTTTGAAAGAAGCGCCATTACGGGAATAATTATATTCGGTGTTTTTACAAAAAAGAAAACTGCCGCGCAGATAATCAGGTTCACAAACGACGTTATAATCTGCGCGATGCTGCGGAAAAGCGGGTGTTCCACCATGCAAATCATAATAATCTGCGACGACATCATGCTGAATATCGTAACGAGAATTATCATGAGCGCGGTGAGCGTCTGAGGTGCGAACTGCGGCACGAAATATATTACCGAGAGTATTCCCGCGCCGAGCAGTATGCACATGGTCATCTGTAAGAAAAATACGTCGACGAATTTCTGTTTTGCGTTTTCAAGTCCGTTTTTTACCTGGTTGGGATATGCCTGATACACGCCGAGGTTGCAGAATATGCTTGAAATTGCGGCAAAGCTTGTGATATACGCGTATTCGCCTTTGAGCGAGTCTCCCATAAAGCGCGTTATGAACGCCGACGCGCCTACGGCAAATACTAGATTACATATTTTACTTATTATATTCAATACGTAGTTATTCTTTAATATTCGTTTAAGCATCCTGCATCTCCGTTGCTTTTTTCAGTGCCGATTCAAGATATGAAAGGGATTTTTCCTTCCATGCTTCAAGCTTTTCAGACGGCTTTCGGTAATCTATTTCACCAAAAGTTACGTTCGAAACGCTCGTTTTATCTATTATTCTGCTTTCAAGGGATATTTTCTTCAAGAAATCTCCCGTTCTGCTGTTTAAGCTGTATTTTGTATCGCTTCTGTTTACCGAATAGAAGTTCTTTTTATAGTTTACCGCAAAAGCCGCTCCGTGAAAAGAGTCGGTAAACACGTATTTTGCGTTTTTGACGAGCGACAGAAACTCCTCTATCGAGGCATGTATCTGCGTAAGTCTTTTATCCGACGCCGTTTCATAGCATATCGGGATATTTACGATTTTTATTCCCGTCTGCGCTATTTTATCTATCACCTTTTTATGCACGTCGGAAAAGCCCAGGAAATACAAAAGCGCGTATTCGCCCGTAATTTCGCTTTCCTTTGCAAGTTTATCCCAAAAATCTGCCGAGTGCAAAAGCGTTGGGTCAACGACGTTTTCGCACTCCCTTCCCGTCAGCTTCTTTACGGTATCGCAAGCCGTCGTTTCCCTTGCCGACAGCGCCGAAAATCCGTCGAGGTACTCTTTATACGTTTTTTCGTACTCTTCGGGGATTTCAGACACGCCTATACTCGGAGCGTACGCGATTCTCGCGTTTTCAGGCATGAATCTCAAAAAGAAAAACGGGTTGCACGCCGTATAATGCGGATTCCATATCTGGTCGCTTCCGCAGACGCAGGCGTCAAGGTCTGTTTTTATTTTCTCAACGTCAGACAGTGTGTCGCAGTACTCCGACAAATTAAATTTTTCCTTTGAAAACGCCCGAAACGCCTTCTTTTTATTGTTTTCCGCCTCTGACGCGCGGAATTTTTTCATGAAAAAGTACCGCCTTATTCCGTGCGGCGTCATTACGTTTGTTATTTTTCCGAGATATTTTTTTATTTTGCCGTCTTGCTGCGCGCTCTTTTCGAGATGATGAGGATAATTGATAATCTGCGCCTTGTATCCCGCGTCGTTTATCGCCTCTTTGAGCGCGTACGCCTGCAGATGAACTCCGTAATTTATCGCGGTATAAAACGTCGCGATTCCGACTTTTTTCATAAGCAACCCCTTATTCGGTTTTTATTATTTTTTCATTTTCTTTTTTATTTTCTTCTTTCTTTACGGGCTCCTTTGAAAATGCGTAAATCGCGTATCCCGAAAGGAGAAAGACTATAGTGTTCGGGTTTCCGACAGGCGTATGCGAATACATCATCGCAACGAAAAATATTACCATCGGAAGAAACGAGAAGAATTTTACCTTATAGTAATCTTTTGATTTTACTATCTTCTGTACTGCGGACGCATAAATGAAAATAATTATCGGAAGTCCCAAAAAGCCGTATTCCGCTATTATTTCCAGCCACATATTGTGTGCAACCTGATTTATTCCGTAATTCCTATAGTCTCCGATACCGAGAAGTATCGTTTTGGGAGAAGAAAAAATTGCTTCGGAATATTTCTGCCACAGCACGTATCTTCCCCCGGCGCTGTCGTTTTCGAGCCTGTCCACGCGCGTCATCATTTTCTCCAAAAGGTCGGACATGAGCGAAACTCTCGTAAACAGTATATATACCGCGGCAAGAATCAGCACCGCAAGTATCACGTTTCTTATCATATTTTTACTGTTTCCGATTTCGGACAGCATAATCCACGCAAACGCTATTATAATCATAAGGAAGAACGTTCTCGACTGGGTGAGAAAGCCCACAGTGAGAAGCAGCAGCATAAGGGCAACGCGGAGCGCTCTGTCTTTATCCGTCTTTGCAACGAGCATCGCAAGATACACGATACACGTCGCGCTCATTATTCCGAGCGCGTTTACTCCGGACGCGGTCGTTACGGAAAATCTCGACGAAAAATCTATTCCGTTTATGGCAATCGAGCAGAACACCGTGGAAATTACTCCGCAGGAGAACGCGACTATAACATCTCCGAAAGCGGAGTGGTCCTCGTCGTTTTCCTTGAGATTGTAAAACAGCTTTATGCAGAGAAGTATGATTATCGCATTTTTTATCGCGTCCACAACGGCGTCCGAATAACGCGTAAACAGCGAATATATCAGAAACGCAAACAACGCGGGCAGAACGGAGTCTAACTTTTTGTTCTTGGTGTCGAGCAGGTCCTTCAATACGCGGAACGTCGCAAATACTATTATTATCGAAAACGATGAAATATACAGTATCGTATTGAACGGCAGCCAGAACATCAGAATCTTTGCAAACGTCTTATCGTCGACAAATACCACAGGTACCATCAGCGCGAACAGTGCGTAGTACATAATTCCCTGTCTTCCCGTAAGAGACATCAGCAAAAGAGCAATAGTTGCCGCTACCGCTAAGAAAAACAGTATTTGATTGAGAGAGAATTGCTTCTTTTCTCCTGCTTCCTTCATTTTCGCTCCTCGTTGTTATAAATGGATTTATATAGTTCAACCGTCATTTTGGCGTTTGATTTGTCGTGCGTCTTTTGCGCATGCGCCCTTGCGTTTTCGGAAAAGGTTTTTGCAAGTCCGTCGTCGCCGAATATTCTGCATATATCGTATGCCAGAATATAATACTCGTCGTACGGATACAAAAATCCGTCCGTTTTATGCGTGAGCATATCCGGCACGCCTCCGACAAACGACGAAACGCACGGAACGCCCATCATCATCGCCTCTCCGAGCGAGTTCGGGGAGTTGTCGATACTTGACGACAAAACGTAAACGTTTGCCTTTTTCATATGCTCGATTATTCCCTTTTCATCAAGCTCGCCCGTGAATTTTACGCTGTCGGAAAGGTTGTATTTTTTCAGCAGATAGCGCAGGTACTGCTGATATGAAGAGCCTTTTACGAAATTTTTGAGTTTGTTTTTCATATCAGGCGCCTTGCCTGCGATAACAAGCTTTGTATCGGGGTAAAACTTCTTTACGATATCGAGCGCCTTCAGAACGTAATGCACGCCTTTGAGCGCGGCTCCCGACTGGGTTACGAATATGGTGTGTCTGTCGCATTCATCGAGCGACCACGTGTTTTCGTAAAAAGAAGGTCTCAACAGTCTCGGGTTATAGCAGTATTTTGCATTCGGGTTATTGAGGTACGCGCACGCCTTATCCCACTCTGTTCTTCCGAGAAAATAGCTTGCGCAGGAAAAGATTTCCTTTTCGTTGGGCGTATATTTTTCATGCTTTTTTGCGAGGCTGTCGGTGCCGTTTCTTCCCAGAAAGCCGTAAAGCGTTCTGTTTTTCCGGAATCTGTAGGGCACGCCCGCCTTTTCATGCATGCAGATATATGAAATTATTCCCTGCAGGGACACGATATAGGTAAATTCGGGGTGGTTTCTTATAAGAGACAGCGCGTTTGCGTTTTCGGTGCCGTGTATATGGCAAAAATCGGGTTTTTCGTTTTCCACGATCTCGTCAAAATACTTATCCATGCTTTTGTCGTACAAAAACAGGTTATGCTTTTTTCTGGGCACCGCGTAATGCGTGATTTTGCCGTCTTCCGTCTTTATAAGGCTTTTTGCCTTTCTGTCGGCAAAGCATTCCACGATTTCTATGTCGTTTTCGGCGGTGAGGGCTTTCGCCTCCTCGTTCAGCCATCCTCCGCCGTAGGTTTTCGGTTTTCCGGAAGAGTCAACCGCGCCCGAAAGCGGCTGGTTGCATATCCAAAGCACCTTCATCAAAACACCCCTTACTTCAACCGTTAAAGTATTTTATCCAAAATCTTTTGTATATCGTTCGCTTCTTTTCCGTGGTTTTTCTTTCCGCACAGCCATGCCTTTCCGGCATACTCTCTCAAAACGTTTCCGTCGTCGGAAAAAAGCTCGTGCAGTCTGCTTTCGGCTTCGTTTTTATCGCTTATCACGAATGCGCCGTCATTTTCGATAAAATAATTTATCGACGCGACGTTTTTCGGACCTATCGCAAGCACGCATCTGCCTTTTGTGAGATAATCGACGATTTTGGTGGAAAACGACTGTCTCACCTCAAGCATATATTTAAGTCTGAAGGACTCGGCGTGCACGAGAATATCCGCGTCGTCCTGAATTGCGGGGATTTCAGATGCGCCTACCGGTCCGTGGAACACGACGGAGCTTCTTTCAAACGCCTTTTTCATCTTATCCGTAAGCACGGATGCGGTATAGATATGAAGTCTTGCCGTATCCTTTTTTTCGTTTATCTTTTCGAGCGCGCGAGCGATAATATCGAGGCTTTCCCATCTGCCCGAGCTTACGTTTCCGGTATAGACGAGTTTAAGAAGCTCGTTGAACGTCTCTTTTTGCGGCGCGTCGCCGTCAAAATCTCCTTTTTTCTGCAAAAGCAGGCATTCTTTGCCGAAAGCCTTCTCGTATTCCTTTTTCTGTATTTCGGAAATACAGCAGTTCACGTCGGAGATTTTTACGCTCCTTCTCACCCATTTTCGAAGTATAAGCCTGTAAATCCAATATACCGGCGACAGATGAAACTGCTTCATCGTATAGTTATCGTCGGCGTGGAAGAGTATTATTTTCGCGTCCGTCAGCTTATGAATGAAGGCAAGCGCTTTATGCGGGTACCAGCAGCCGAAAACGGGCATAAAAATCACGTCGGGATTCAAATCAAGTATGTATTTTTTCAGATTTCCCCTTTTCCAGCCTCCGCTCATCCACAGAAACTCGCGTGCAAACCAAAGCGAATAGAAATTCATCTTTTTTGCCGCTTCATAGACTTTTTTCTCGCTTTTTGCGTCCGCGTCGGCGTCGTTTTTCGTCTCAACGAATCTTCCGCAAGGCTTTCTTTTGAGAATATTGTCGATTATCTGTTTTTCGGATATCTGAAAAATGCTTTTGCACGGATTTCTGCCGGGAAGCTCGGTTCTGAAATACAGATTATGTATTTCTATATTTTCAACCTTTTCAAAAAGGTTTATCATCGTGTTTCCCGTGTTATTGTCCGCACAAAACGGGCTTCTCGATATGACGAGTACTTTTATCATACGCTGTGCTCCGTGTTTCTTGTCTTTATTACTTTCGCGGGAACGCCTGCGACTATGCTGTTTTCGGGCACGTCCTTCGTAACCACCGCGGCGGCTCCGACGATGCTTCCGGAGTTTACGGTGTTGCCCGCCAAAATCGTCGCTTTTGCGCCTATCCAGACGTTATTTTTGATAACGACCTTCTTTGAAACGACCGGCTGGTCTTTTATCGGAAGGCTTTCGTCCTCATAGGTATGAGTCGTCGTCATTACCGTTACTCCGTGCGCTATCGACACGTCGTCCTCTATAACCAGTCCGCCGTTTTCGTCGTTTCCGCACTCGATATAGCACAAGGGTTGTATGCTTACGTTATTTCCGACCGAAAGATTCTGCGGATTGAGTAAGAACACGCCCTCGAACACGGACACGTTATCGCCGCAGCTTTTCGCTATCGATTTGAGAAGCGCGTATCTTATTCCGAGGCCGATTTTTCCCCTTGAATTTCTGTGCTTTACAAAAAGTTTTATTCTTTTTTTCAAAGGGAAAAGCTTATAATATGCAACGAAAAGAGAGATTATCTTTTTATATTTCGAGAAAATCTCTCTTCCACGCGGTTTTTTTGAAACGTTTTCTTCCATATCAAACCTGCTTTTACAGATTATTCTTATACCATTCTATCGCCGCTTCTATTCCGCGTTTGAAGCTCCACTCGGGGTCGTATCCGAGAAGTCTTTTCGCCTTTGAAATATCGGCGTTGGAATGCTTTATATCGCCTTTTCTGTCGGGTCCGAAGTTGGGTTCCTTATCCACTCCGAGCGCCTTTGTGAGTCCGTAATATATATCGAGCAGGTATTCTCTTCCGCCGTATGCGATGTTGAACGCCTCTCCGAACGCTTCTCCCGGCGCAAGGCACGCCTTGAGATTTGCTTCTATTACGTTTTCTATGTAAGTGAAGTCTCTGCTCTGCTTTCCGTCTCCGTTTATGGTCGGAGTTTCGCCCTTCATAAGCTGCATTATGAATTTCGGTATAACCGCCGCATACGCGCCGTTGGGGTCCTGTCTGCGTCCGAACACGTTAAAATAGCGAAGTCCTATCGTCGGCAGTCCGTAATGCTTCGTATACTGCTTTGCCCAAAGCTCGTCCGCCATTTTTGTGAGCGCGTACGGGGACAAAAGGTTGCCCTCTCTGCCCTCCGTTTTGGGAAGATTCGGTTCGTCGCCGTAAACGGACGAGGATGACGCGTAAACAAAGGTTTTTACGCCGTTCTGTCTCGACGCTTCCATCATATTCACGGTGCCTAAAATATTGTTTGCGCAATAAAACGCGGGCATTTCGATGCTTCTCGGCACGCTTCCCCACGCCGCCTGGTTAAGAACGTAATCCACGCCGCGCGTTGCTTCAAGGCAGGTATTATAATCCTTTATATCGCCTTTTATGAAAGTATAGTTCGGATTATCGAGAAACATATCGACGTTTTTCTGTTTTCCCGTGGACAAATCGTCAAGGCATCTTACCTTATATCCCAGATTCAGTATTGCTTCGCAGAGGTTTGAGCCTATAAAGCCCGCGCCTCCCGTTACAAGAAAAGTCGTATCCTTATCAAACGCAAGATTGCTGTATCCCATAATGCATTTATCTCCTTAAAACAAGTTCTCTTTTTCTTTGCGGAAAATCAGAGTCTCCAGTATCTGTATCCGGCTTCTTTGAGTTTGTTTTTATCTCTTATTCCCTTTACGTCAACGATAACTTTCTTTGAGTTATCCTCGTTCTTGAACATTGCCGCAAGGTCTTCGTCCGAAAGCGCCGTAAATTCTTTATGCGCAACGGCGATAATAAGGCAGTCGAGGTCTTTGAACTGCTCTATCGGAACGAGGTCCACGCCGTAGAACTTCTTTGCGTCGGGCGCGTCTGCGACGGGGTCGCATACCATCGGCGTTATGCCGTATTCCTTGAGTTCCTTTAATATATCGTTAACCTTGGAGTTTCTCGCGTCGGGGCAGTCTTCCTTGAACGTAATTCCGAGACAGCCGATTTTTGCGGTTCTTATGGGCTTGTCCGCAGCTATAAGCTGTTTTACAGTCTGCTCTGCGACGTATTTACCCATATCGTCGTTTATTCTTCTGCCCGAAAGAATTATCTGGCTGTGGTATCCGAACTGTTCCGCTCTGTAAGTAAGATAATACGGGTCTATTCCTATGCAGTGGCCGCCTACAAGTCCCGGACGGAACGGCAGGAAGTTCCATTTCGTGCCTGCCGCCTGCAGTACTTCAAGCGTATCTATTCCCATTTTATTGAATATTATCGAAAGCTCGTTCATGAACGCGATATTGATGTCACGCTGGGAATTCTCTATAACTTTGGCGGCTTCTGCAACTTTGATAGATGAGGCTCTGTATACGCCTGCGTCTACTACCATTTCATATACTTTGGCAACTGTATCGAGTGTTTCATCATCCATACCCGATACGATCTTGGTTATAGTCTCTAAACGGTGTACTTTATCACCCGGATTGATCCTTTCGGGAGAATAGCCGATCTTAAAGTCCACGCCGCATTTAAGTCCGGATTCTTTTTCAAGGATCGGAACGCAGATGTCTTCCGTTACGCTGGGATAAACCGTGGATTCGAAGACCACGATGGATCCCTTAGTCAAGTTTTGTCCAAGGATACGGCTTGCGCCCTCTACGGGTGTCAGATCAGGCGTATGATCCGTATTAACGGGCGTCGGTACTGCCACAATATGGAATTTCGCTTCCTTAAGCTTCGAAGGATCGGCGGTAAATTCAACCGTAGTCTTGGAGATCACCTCATCGCCGACTTCTCCTGTGGGGTCCGTACCGTTCTTATAAAGGTTGATCTTGGCTTCATTAAGATCAAAGCCCACAACATCGATATGTCTTGCAAACGCAACCGCGATGGGCATTCCCACATAGCCTAAGCCCACAAGTGAGAGTTTTGTTTTTCGTTCCTTCAGGTCTTCGTATATGTTCATTTTCTTCCTTCTTTCCCTTCTGATCTATCTGTTCATTATGGCATGGGATCCTTCGATTCGCTCCGCTCACTCAGGATGACAGGTTTTTGTCAATTCGTGATGTTCCCAATACAGTCCATATATCTTCCAACTACGATATTCCGGTCAAAATGCAACTCCACATACTCTCGTGCTTTGGTCCCCATCTGTGCTTTTTCTTCGTGGGACATCCCGGTAAACTTAAGCACAGCGTCAGTCAGCGCATCTTGATCCTGGGGCTTAAATCCTATACCGCCAACGCCTTTTTCATATATTTCCTTACATCCGGGTATGTCGCTTGTAATGACCGGACGTCCGCAAGCCGCAGCTTCCTGGATCACGTTGGACATTCCCTCCATATAGGTGGGATGTACCAGAGCATGACATTTTTCATAAAAAGGCCTTACATCCGCGATAACTTCGGTAAAACGGACTGTTCCCTGCTCCGAGAGTTTCTCTACGATCGGGGCGTATTTTACTTCAAAGCCCTTCTCATATCCCCCCACAAGATCAAGCGTCACCCGGGGATCGATGGTATGCACGCGGTCTATCATGGTGAGCAGTTCGTATGATCCCTTTTTATCCGAAAGGCGTCCCACATACAGCAGGCGAAGTCCGTCTTCTTCTGAAGGATACGGTTTTACTTCATGTTCCTTAAGGTTTACGCCTGAACCCGGCAGAAGCACGGTCTTCACGTTCTTAGGCACGCATTTTAAGCGGTTCATAAGCTCCATATTGGTGCTGTTCTGGAAAAAAATGCACTCCGCGCCTTTTAGCCCCGCCCTGTACATACATGTCAGTAGCGT